>ORMF012278890.1_pt1 | contig 248515 bp, 238 predicted proteins | sample 1779871 | NCBI WGS metagenome assembly ORMF01 (sample SAMEA104232316, study PRJEB22302) | groundwater metagenome | biome: forest; feature: aquifer; material: groundwater | place: USA | collected 2011-08-07 | depth 5.4 m | reverse complement strand
GAGTGGGTGGCGTTCTTCCACACCGCCGGTGCGTTCATGATGCTGATGTTCCTGATCGCCCACGTCTACCTGACCACCGCCGGACATACCCCGACTTCGCATATCAAGGCGATGATTACTGGTTGGGAAGAAGTGGAATAAAAACCTCGCCTCTCAAATCGTAAGGAGCATTCCATACAAAAATCAACCGCAGAGAGTGACGAAAACTTGGCGCTTGTCTTCTGACCCGCCTCACAATTCTGTTGATATTTCACTCTCAAGGAGAATTCCGATGAAAACGCCAGCCAGCATCAGACCGATGTTAGTCCAGCTCTGTGCGGTGTCTGTCTTTGTCATGGCTTCTGGAGGATCACAAGTCGCCTTTGCCGGCAAACCGTACCAACATTACGTCGTCGGCGACTCCACTGATGTGGTGGCACAACACCCTCCACGCACGCCTTCCCTTGTACTTATGGGTGGCGGCCCAGATGTGGATGAAGCTTTTAAATGGATGATCAACAAGTCCGGCGGAGGCAACTTTGTGGTGATCCGTGCCACTGGCACGGACGCCTACAACCCATATATCTATGGGATGGGTGGGATATCGTCCGTGGAAACGATCATCATCCCCAGCCATGACGCCGCCAACGATCCTTTTGTCCTCTCTCGCATTAAAGGTGCGGAAGCGCTGTTCATTGCCGGTGGCGATCAGAGCGATTACATCAACTTCTGGCAAGGCACACCGGTTGAGACGGCTATTCAGGATTTGGCGAGCAAGAACATTCCTATTGGTGGCACCAGTGCGGGCTTGGCAGTAATGGGGCAATACGCCTTCACCGCATTAAGAGGCACCATTACCTCGCCCACTGCCTTATCGAATCCCTATGACAAGACGCTCACCTTGGGGCGCGACTTTCTTACCCTTCCAGACATGAGCAGTCTGATTACGGATGCGCACCTGGATTCACGCGATCGCATGGGACGCCTGGTTACCTTTATGGCCCGCGTTGTCAACGACGGTTGGACTAACATGGCCCACGGCGTCGGCCTGGATGTGGAAACGGCGCTATTGGTCGACAATGGCATCGCCTCCCGGGCAGGCGTCGGATCGGCCTATTTTCTGAAAACGGTGGGTGTGCCGGAGGTATGCAAACCAAAAACACCACTGACCTACAGAAATCTTGGCATACAGCGGCTTTCCGGTAGTGGAACATTCGACATGCGCAACTGGGCCAGCTATGGCGGTGGCACCGTGGATTATTCGATTTCTGCCATTAATGGGGTGCTGTACTCCACCCAGGCAGGTGGAGCGATTTACTGAGTTTAGGATCGCTGAAACACATTTAGAAAAACCCTCGATTGCCTGATTCGAGGAAATGCGACTCAAGAGGACCAAGCCATCTCATAGGCACTTGAGGAAGAACGAGTGCAACTTCAGCGAAGGACTCTTATGGCACATTAGGTTCTCAGGGGCACACGATATTGTGTGCAGCCACCCTAAATCCCTGTTGCGCCAATTCATATTCTTACAATTCGTTACAATTCCTTAACATTTGCCGGTGCACGGAATCAGGCAGTGCGCGTTATTCAGGCAAACGCACACCACTTGATTAAGGAATAAACATGAACAGGCTTATGATTCCCACATTGATAGTCACGGCAGTCTTCAGCGCCAACGCCTTCGCTGACCGCGGCTGGGATGACGACTACCGGGGACATCGTCGTCATCACAAAGAAAAGCACGTGGTCGTACATCACGTCTACCAGGAGCCCGAGGTCATCTACCAGGCGCCGCCGGTGGTTTATCGCGAACGCGTCGTGTACCGTGACCGTCCGGTCTATTATGAAGCCGAGCCGCGCTACTACGAGCGGCCAGCCACTTATTCAGGGGATGGCTCGAACCGGTTGGCTGGCCAGGTTATCGGCGCGATCGCCGGTGGCGCACTGGGAAATCAGGTCGGCAGGGGCAATGGACGAATCGCTGCCACCGCGATTGGCGCGGTCATTGGGAGTGCGATCGGCGGAAACGTCGCCTACGCCGGTTACTGATCTGCACATTAACAGGAGAGAACTCTGGACAGCGGCTACTTATCAGCTTTTCCCTGGCGGCGCACCGACGCTACTGCTTGATGGGTCCGGAACTAACGTTGACACGATTGCGGCCAGCCGCCTTGGCTGCATACAGCGCGCTGTCGGCGGCGGCGATCAACTCGTCGCCAGTCCGACCATCGCGCGGAAAAGTCGCAACACCGAATGAGGCCGTCACCATGATCGGCGATGCGCCAAAGAGAACCGGAGCGGCAGCCATCGCGCTGCGCAACTGCTCGGCCCGTTCGACCGCGTCATCCTCTGCCATTTGCGGTAGAACCAGCAGAAACTCCTCGCCGCCGTAGCGGCAGTAGATATCGCTGCCGCGCGCGTGCTGCTTCATCAAATCGCCGAAGACCCGCAATACCTCGTCACCGGCAAGATGTCCATAGCGATCATTGACCGTCTTGAAGTGGTCGAGATCACCCATGATCACGCTGACGGGATGACCATGGCGTTCGGCTGAGATCAACTCCCGGCCCAGCGTTTCATCGAGGTAGCGGCGGTTGTAGAGGCCTGTCAGCGCGTCATGCGTCGACTGTTCGCGCAGCATTTCCTGCAAGGTCTGCACCTCGCGTTCGGCGCGGGTGCGTTCCGTAATATCCATAATCAGGCTGACCAAGAGCAATTTTCCGCTGGTGTGCATTACGCTGCCGTAGCTTTCGATGTCCACTACTTTTCCATCCTTGCGCAAACCGCGGAATGCGTAAGCAACCTGATCGGCTTCGCCGCTAAGCCGCATACGTATCTTTTCTGCGACGAGCGGGCGGTCGCTCTCGATGACGAGATCGAGTAGCCCTAACGCCCGGCTTTCTTCGTCGCTATAGCCAAAAATTTCAGTGAACTTGGCATTGGTGTAGCTCAACTTTCCATCTTCGACGATGATGATTCCTATCAAGGACTGATTCACCAGGATGCGGAATTTCGCCTCGGATTCGCGCAGTGCACGATTGATTTTCTCGTTCTCGTGCAGGGCCGCTTCCAGTTCTGCGGTGCGGTTGCGCACCTGTTCCTCCAGCATGACCGTAGTCTGGAACAGGCTGAAATCCGAGCTCTGGGCACTGGTGCTGCGTTCGGCGCGATCCATGAGCGCACGGATGATCTTGTTGAGCCGGGCGATTTCGCCTTTCAGCACCGGCTCGTCCGGGCTAAAGCCCGGCAATTCCGGGTCAGGCATCACCTGCCTCTGTTGAATCCGTGCCGATCGCAATGCCGACGAGCGTCTGGTTGACATGCACGCCATGAAACTGTTCTCCGTACGTGTTGAAGCCTATGGCGTTGTTTTTCTGAAAAACCTCACTAACACGATCTTTAAGGGCGCTCTGGGAAATCTCCAGTTTGCGGAGAATGCAGTCACAACCGAGAACGAGTTGTGGCTGGCCGATTTCTGCACGTATCTGCGAAAAGGTTTGCTCCAGGTTCTCCAGCAGGTCCAAGCCCTTCGCCACCCGAAGAACCAGCCCATCTTCGATGGCGCAGAAAAAAGTCAGGCTACCATCAGGATTGGCTTTCTGGATGGAGCGCACATAGTTCGTACCATCTATCATCACTACGACCGGCCAGGATGCGAAGCGCATGGGGTCAAGATCGCGCGCATCAATGCCCACTATTCGCGCATACTCCTGGGCCGCGGGCAGTCCGTTGATTTCTTTTACGATACGGCGGGCGGTATCGGCCTCGGTGACGACCAGCCTTTCGTCCGTAGCGACAAAATGCTGCGTCTTGAATAGTTTGAACGGCAATGGTGTGGTAATCAGAATCAGGATGGCGCTATCGGAGTAAAAGCGGCCCTCGAAATAAACATGGGTGGTACCAAAGTTCAGGCCGTCACCCGCCGAACCGCCGACCAAGGGTAACTTGCCCAGCGCGTTCTGCAATGCGCGCGTTACCGGCTCTTCGCGCACCGACAAGCCGTCGATCAGCAGCAAGGCAAAGCTGTTATCTGCGTCAGCTTGCGGCGCATGGCTTTCCAGCCTTTGCAACAATTCCTGGGCGATGGCCTGACCCGAGGCAATTTCGAATTGCTGCAATCGGTCGATGCGACCGCTTACGGCGCTAAAACTGCTGGCCGGAAAACTTGCTCCGGTAAGGCTGTGTTCCCGGTAACCGGCGGGGCCGATTTCTCCAGCCGTGGTGCAACCCACGACTTGAATCCCGGCAAACAAACTCTTCATTTCTTCAGCGAGCACTTCCAAATCGTACTCGCTGGAGCAGAAGAAAATCACCAGCGCCATGTCCGGCTGTTCCACCGCCGCGTAAAATTCGCGCGCGGCCTCATGTGCATCAGTGGCAGAAGACTGAGCCCTGCGTATACGGGTCCGGTTCTCCATATCGCCCTCCTCGTTTGATCGGAACCTCAGACCCGCGCCGCATACCAATCGAGGTACAGCCGCTCGACAGCAGCCCATGCTGCATAGACTTGAAATACCTTTGCCACAATTTAATGTAGCACAGCGGGACGGTAGATCAACTTTTGCGCCAGATCAACTCGCCCAAGTCAGCTTATTTATTTTCCAGATTTCGCCGCCACATCCCGCAAGAAGAGCAGATACTGCTGCCAGCCTTCGATTGGCCCGACATGCGAGAACACGACGATGCCATGCTTGTCGAGGACATAGGTAGTCGGGAATGCGACCGCCATTCTGCGATCCGGTATGGTCTTGCCGTTGGCCAGAGTCAGAGACTCGGTGCCCATCTCCTTAACTCCGGAATCATGCAGCGGCAGGGTTAAATGCTGTTGCTGCACCCACTGGCGCGCGGTGGCAAAATCCTCCCGCATCTGCAGCAGGACTAGCTGCACGCCGGAAGAAGCGCCCAGTTCCTGATGAAGCTTCTGCAATTCCGGCATTTCGCGCCGACAGGGCGGGCACCATGTGCCCCAGAAATGCAGCACGGTCACCTTGCCGCGCAGGTCGGACACCTTCATCGGCTTGCCGGCGGGGCTCTTGATGGCGAGATCGAAGAACCGGTCGCCACGCTCCTTGCCGATGTGCGCCCTGGCCGCTTCCGCGCGGCTCAGATAGGGCCCCCACAAAGTGGCCCAGCGCCTGGAATCGAACACCATCTTGTCATCGACGATATAAGGCACGCAAGGCTGCTCGGTTCCGTGCTGGCACTCCTGAATCGCCGCTTCGACCGCCGAATCAACTGTCGACTCATCGCCTTTCCAGGCCCATGCGCCACCGGGCGCGACCACGAAGGCGCGATGCTTGCCCGCCGCAAGAAACTCCCTGAAGCCCTCCTTGCCCCGGCTATCGACATGAGGAATGGTCTCGGCATCGCCCGGTTTTGCCGCAATCGCAGGCAAAGAGGACAGGCACGCTGCCATGACTGCAAATCTAAGGATAATCTGGATTGCCATATTCATTTGCGTCCTTCGCGTCCTCTGCGGTGAAACGCTTTTTTTAAAACAAAAAAAGCCGGCAAGTCGGTATTTTACTTCCATGCCGGCCGATGCAGCCATGAAAAATCAGGCTTTGACGAACGTAAATCTTCCGTCCTTGAAGTCCGCCTTGATGGTGTCCTTGGCCGCGAACTGCCCGGCCAGAATGTCCCGCGCCAGAGTGTTTTCCAAATGCGTCTGGATCGCCCGCTTCAGCGGTCGCGCGCCGAACACTGCATCGAAACCGGCTGCAGCCAGTTCGGTCAGCGCCGCGTCCGACACCTCCAGCTTCATCTCCATGGCCGCCAGGCGCTGGGTCAGATACTGCAACTGGATGCCGGCGATGGACTTGATGTGCTTCTCGTCCAAGGCATGGAACACCACCACTTCGTCGATGCGGTTGATGAATTCAGGCCGGAAATAGCTTTTCACCTCCGCCATCACCGCCAGTTTCACCACCTGGTAATCGTCCCCCTCCATCTGCTGGATCATTTGCGAACCCAGATTGGAAGTCATCACGATCACGGTGTTCTTGAAGTCCACGGTGCGGCCCTGGCCGTCAGTCATGCGGCCATCGTCGAGCACCTGTAGCAGGACGTTGAACACGTCCGGATGGGCTTTCTCCACCTCGTCGAGCAAGATCACGCTGTAAGGCTTGCGCCGCACCGCCTCGGTCAGGTAGCCGCCCTCCTCGTAGCCCACATAACCGGGCGGCGCGCCGATCAGGCGCGCAACAGAATGCCGCTCCATAAATTCCGACATGTCGATGCGGATCAGGTGTTCTTCCGAATCGAACAGGAATCCGGCCAGCGCCTTGCACAGCTCGGTTTTGCCAACGCCGGTGGGGCCGAGGAACAGGAACGAGCCATACGGCCGGTTGGGGTCGCCCAGCCCGGCGCGCGAACGCCGGATGGCATCCGACACCAGGCGCACCGCCTCATCCTGGCCGACCACGCGCTGGTGCAGCGCATCTTCCATTTGCAGCAGCTTGTCGCGTTCGCCTTCCATCATTTTGGAGACAGGGATGCCGGTAGCGCGCGACACCACCTCGGCGATTTCCTCCGCACCCACCTGGGTGCGCAGCAGCTGGTGCGCCGGCATGGCTTCGCCGGCTGTATCGGCGTGCTTCAGCTGCGCCTCCAGCTGCGGAATTTTGCCATACTGGATTTCGGAAACTTTCTGCCATTCACCCTTGCGAGTAGCCGCCTCCATCTCCACCTTGAGCCTGTCCAGCTCTTCCTTGATATGCTGGCTGCCCTGTACCTGGGCCTTCTCGGCCTTCCATATTTCTTCCAGATCGTTGTACTCGCGCTGCAATTTGACGATTTCTTCATCCAGCAGAACCAAGCGTTTTTTCGAGGCCTCGTCTTTTTCCTTTTTCACCGCCTCGCGCTCGATTTTGAGCTGGATCAGGCGACGGTCGAGCTTGTCCATCACTTCCGGCTTGGAGTCGATTTCCATCCTGATCCGTGACGCCGCCTCGTCGATCAGGTCAATCGCCTTGTCGGGCAGAAAACGGTCGGTGATATAGCGGTGCGACAACTCCGCCGCCGCGATGATGGCCGGGTCGGTGATGTCCACGCCGTGGTGCAGTTCGTATTTTTCCTGCAGGCCGCGCAGGATGGCGATGGTGTCCTCAACCGAGGGCTCGTCCACCAGCACCTTCTGGAAGCGGCGTTCCAGGGCAGCATCCTTCTCGACGTACTTGCGGTACTCGTCCAGCGTGGTCGCGCCGATGCAGTGCAGCTCGCCGCGTGCCAGCGCCGGCTTGAGCATGTTGCCGGCGTCCATCGCGCCTTCCGCCTTGCCCGCGCCGACCATGGTGTGCAGCTCGTCGATGAACAGGATGACGCGACCCTCTTCCTGGCCCACTTCCTTGAGCACCGATTTCAGGCGCTCCTCGAATTCGCCACGGTATTTGGCGCCGGCCAGCAAGCCGGCCATGTCCAGCACCAGCACGCGCTTGTTCTTCAGGGTTTCCGGCACCTCGCCGTTAATGATGCGCTGCGCCAGGCCTTCGACGATGGCAGTCTTACCCACGCCAGGCTCGCCGATCAGCACCGGATTGTTCTTGGTGCGCCGCTGCAAGACCTGAATCGTACGGCGGATCTCGTCGTCGCGGCCGATCACCGGATCGAGCTTGCCAAGTCGGGCACGCTCGGTGAGGTCCAGAGTGTATTTTTTCAGCGCCTCGCGCTGCCCTTCCGCTTCGGCGTTGTTCACGGCTTCCCCTCCCCTGACGGCATTGATGGCTTGTTCCAGCGCTTCCCGTGCAACTCCGTGCTCCTTCATCAGGCGCCCGGTCTCGCCCTTGTCCTGAGCGATCACCAGCAAATAAATCTCCGAAGCGATGAACTGGTCGCCGCGCTTTTGCGCTTCCTTGTCGGTGAGATTCAGGAGATTGTTCAGGTCGCGCGAAATACTCACCTCTCCGCCATGCTCCTCGACCTTGGGCAGTCGCTCGATCGCCTTGTGCAGAGCGGGTTTCAGCGCTCCAACATTACCCCCGGCACGTTGCAGGATCGAAGAAGTACCGCCGTCGTCCTGGTCCAGCAGGGCCAGCAGCAGGTGTTGCGGTTCGATGAACGGGTTGTCCTGACCGACCGCGAGGCTCTGAGCATCGTTCAAGGCCTGCTGAAACTTGGTGGTGAGTTTGTCGAAACGCATCATCAATCCCTTTCAAGAATAAATAGATATCTAACTCCTATATAGGGAATTACCCGAGAATTTCAAGGCCCAACCCATACATCCTTCAAAAAACCAGGCCGATGAGCCATCACATAACAATAAGTTTGCGCTACACTTTGCACCATATAATCCGCGTCTATTCCATGACTATTTCCCGGCTTTTCATTCTCGCATTATCGCTCTACGTTTCCGGCGTATGGGCCGCACTCGCTTCCTGAATGGGACGCACCGGAGTACTTACAGAAAATCTCAGAATTGATGAACACTAAATGACCCTCTCTACTACCCTGCTTCAGGATTCAATCCGCAGCAACGTCGAAGCCGCACTGGCCGAGGACATCGACAGCGGCGATCTTACTGCGCAGCTCATCCCGGCGGGGCAGGCGGCGCGGGCTTCTGTCATCAGCCGCGAAGCGGCGGTGCTTTGCGGAACGGCCTGGTTCGAGGACTGCTTCCGCAGATTGGACGCCCAGGTGGAAATAAAATGGTTCGCCCGCGACGGCGAAGCGATTGCTGCGGGGCAAACGCTGGCGGAAATCAGCGGCAACGCCCGCGCCCTGCTCAGCGCCGAGCGCCCGGCGCTGAATTTCCTGCAAACCCTGTCCGCCACGGCCAGCGCCACGCGGCAGTATATCGAGGCGATCAGGGGCGCTCATGCCAGCATCATGGACACCCGCAAGACCCTGCCCGGCCTGCGTATCGCGCAGAAATACGCGGTCCAATGCGGGGGCGGAAAAAACCAGCGTGTGGGCCTTTACGACGGCATCCTGATCAAGGAAAACCACATCATGGCGGCGGGCGGCGTCCGCGAAGCGCTGGCACAGGCCGCGAACATCGCTGCACCGGGGATATCGATACAGATCGAGGTGGAAAGTCTGGACGAACTGGAACAGGCGCTGGCCGCTGGTGCGACATTGATCCTGCTCGACAACTTCGACCTGGCAACCCTGCGCGCGGCGGTAAAGCTGGCCGGCGCCAGGGCCGAACTGGAAGCGTCCGGCGGCATCTCCCTGGAAACCGTGCGCGCCGTGGCCGAAACGGGCGTGCACCGCATCTCCATCGGCAGCCTGACCAAGGACATCAAGGCAGTGGATTTGTCGATGCGCTTCGAAAACAGTTAAGCAATTAGCCACAGAGAACACAGAGTTCACAGAGAAAAACATCGGCCCGCCAGATCACGCCCGCCCCCTTTGGATGAGTCCGAAATAATGGCACAACGCATTGATCTCTCTGTGTTCTCTGTGAACTCCGTGGCTTGATCTGCTTTTTTAAATCACAAGCCCCGCATCGCCCACCACCATCCGGTCAGGGTAAAGAACGACAGAACCAGCCCCACCGCCACCATCAGGTTGACCAGCGGCGGATCCAGGTCATGCTCGGTCGCCACGATGGCGGCGGTGATCATCGGCGGCATGGCTGCCTCGAACAGCGTCACCTGCGCCGCCAGACCATGCGCTCCGAATCCACCCACCAGCAGCAGATACAGCGCGAGCGGCGCCAGGATGAGTTTGAATGCCAGTCCCAGGGCCAGGTTGCGGCCATTTCCAGCGAGATGTCCCAGACGCAACTGGAAACCCACAGACACCAGGGCAAGCGGCGCCAGCGTGTCGCCCAGCCGCTTCAGCACCGTCGTCGCCCATAGCGGATACTCCACCGGGATCAGCGCCATTGCCAGCAGCAGCGCGATGAAGGGCGGGAACATCGCGATCTTGCGGGCGATGGTTCGGGCATCCGGCACCCCGGAAGAATACAGCCCGGCGGTGATGATGCCGAACGTGGACAAGGTCAAAAAGGTGCCGAGCTGGTCGGCGATGATGCCGGTCGCCAGCCCTTCCTGGCCGTAAAAAGTCTCGATCATCGGCAGGCCGAAGAACGAGGTATTGCCGAGGCCACCGGTCAGCATCAGCGCGCCGACGGTCGGACGCGGCAGTTTCAGAATCCGGCCAGCCAGCCAGAAGAAGCCTGCTCCCAGACCGAAATGCAGCCACGCCATGGCGGCAACATAAGCGAAGGCCGGCGTGAGGCGGATGTCATGGATATAGAGCAGGGTCAGCGCCGGCAGCGAGATGTGGATGATGAAACTGTTGAGCGTTGCGGGAGCGCTCTCCGGCAGGCGACCGGTTCGACGCAGCGCCATGCCGAGGAGAAAGCAGGCGACGAGAAGGATGAGATTAGACAAAACGACCGGTCCTGAGTCCTGAGTAGAAAGTCCTGAGTGCGTGGAATCGCTGCGCGATGGTTCTCACTCAGGACTCAGCACTTGGAACTCAGCACTCCGATTTCAAGCCGCGTTAGCGGCGATATAGCGTTTCACTGCTTCCGCATCAGCCGCCATGACTTCAAAGCGCTGCGGCAGGTTCTCTATCCCCACCAGGTCAGCCGGGCGCTCGGGTTCGCAGCCCAGCGCTTCGCGGATGGTTTCCTCGAATTTGGCGGGCAGCGCGGTTTCCAGGCACACCATAGCAATACCCGCTTCGCGGTGTTCCAGCCCGACCTTCACGCCGTCGGCGGTATGGGTATCGATCATCACGCCGTACTGTTGATGCATGCGACGTATCGTTTCCAGCCGGTTGGCGTGGCTGCTGGAGCCGGATTCGAAGCCGAATTCCCTGACCCTGGCGAAATACGGCGTTTTGGAAAGGTCGAAACTGCCGCCCGCATCCACTTCCTTCCATAGCTCATTCACGATTGCGGGATCGCGTCCGACCAGATCGTAAACGAAGCGCTCGAAGTTGGACGCCTTGGAGATGTCCATCGACGGGCTGCTGGTGTGCTCGGTTTGCGGACGGGGGCGATAGACGCCAGTGCGGAAGAACTCGTCGAGCACGTCGTTCTCGTTGGTGGCGACGATCAGCTTCCTGATCGGCAGGCCCATCTGGCGGGCGATGTGGCCGGCGCAGACGTTGCCGAAGTTGCCGGAAGGCACGGAGAAAGAGACTTCCTCGTCATTGCTTTTAGTCACCGCAAAATAGGCTTTGAAGTAGTACACCACCTGGGCAGTGACGCGCGCCCAGTTGATCGAATTGACCGCACCAATCTTGTGCCTGGCCTTGAAGTCCAGGTCGTTGGAAACCGCCTTGACGATGTCCTGACAATCATCGAACACGCCCTTCACGGCGATGTTGAAAATATTCGGGTCTTGCAGGGAGAACATCTGGGCGGTCTGGAACGGGCTCATCTTGCCCTGTGGCGAGAGCATGAACACCCTGATTCCTCTTTTTCCGCGCATGGCGTATTCCGCCGCGCTGCCGGTATCGCCCGAGGTCGCGCCGAGAATGTTGATCTCGGCGTTTTCCCTGGCCAGCACATACTCGAACAGGTTGCCGAGCAACTGCATCGCCACATCCTTGAAAGCCAGGGTCGGGCCGTAAGACAACCCGAGGATATGCAGACCCGGCTCCAGCGTTTTCACCGGCGTGATCTCGTCGCTGCGGAAAATCTCGGCAGTGTAGGTTTTGTCGATGATCGCCCTGAGATCGGCGGCGGGAATGTCGTCGGCGAAGCGGCGGATCACCTCGAACGCCAGCTCGCGGTAGCTCATGCCGCGCATCGCGGCGAGCTCTTCCTTGCCGAACCTGGGGTAAGTTTCGGAGATGGTCAGGCCGCCATCGGTGGCGAGACCGCCGAGCAGGATTTCGGTGAAGGTCTTGGGCGGCATGCCGCCACGGGTGCTGAGATATTTCATGTTTAAAACCGCCAAATTACCGTGAATAATTATGCGCTGAGCTCTTCCAGCCGTATCCGCGTCACCTTGCCGGAAATCGAAGACAGCGCCTCGATTTTGGCAATCGCCTGGTTGATATGTTTCTCCACGGTTTCGTGCGTCAGCAGGATCACGTCCGCCTGCTCCTCGCCTTCAGCCGGCTCTTTCTGGATCATGGCGTCGATCGAGATGCCCAGATCGGCCAGGATGCGTGTCACGTCGGCCAGCACGCCGGGCTTGTCGAACACGCGCAGGCGCAGGTAGTAGGAAGTACGAACTTCGTCGATCGGCAGCACCGGCACATCGGACAAGGCATCCGGCTGGAAGGCCAGGTGCGGCACGCGGTTCTCCGGGTCGGAGGTCAGCATCCGGGTCACGTCCACCAGATCGGCCACCACTGAGCTTGCAGTCGGCTCGGCACCGGCACCGCGGCCATAATACATGGTCGCGCCGACGGCATCGCCTTTCACCAGTACCGCGTTCATCACGCCTTCCACATTGGCGATCAGGCGCTTGGCCGGGATCAGCGTCGGATGGACACGCAGTTCGATACCCTTGTCGGTACGCTTGGTGATGCCAAGCAGTTTGATACGGTAGCCCAGCTGTTCGGCATAGGCGATATCTTCTTTGGTCAGCTTGCTGATGCCTTCGGTGTAGGCCTTGTCGAACTGCATCGGGATGCCGAAGCCGATGGCTGCCATGATCATCAGCTTGTGCGCGGCGTCGACGCCCTCGATGTCGAAGGTCGGATCAGCTTCAGCGTAGCCGAGTTCCTGCGCCTGTTTAAGCACGGTATCAAAAGCCAGACCCTTGTCGCGCATCTCGGTCAGGATGAAGTTGGTAGTGCCGTTAATGATGCCGGCGATCCACTCGATACGGTTGGCGGTAAGGCCCTCGCGCAACGCCTTGATGATCGGTATGCCGCCTGCCACTGCTGCCTCGAAGGCCACCATCACGCCCCTGGCCTGCGCCGCCTGGAATATCTCGTTGCCATGCAGCGCCAGCAGCGCCTTGTTCGCCGTGACCACGTGCTTGCCGTTGGCGATGGCTTTCAGGACCAGTTCCTTGGCCAGCGAAGTACCGCCGATCAGCTCGACGACAATATCAATGTCCGGGTTATTCACCACCGCCATCGGGTCGGTGGTGATTTCCAGCTCGGGACCGGCAAGTTTCCGCGCCTTTTCCAGATCGCGCACCGCAGCCATGGTCACCTTGATTTCGCGCCCGGCACGGCGGGTGATTTCTCCGGCGTTGCGCCGCAATACCGTGAGGGTGCCGCCACCGACGGTGCCCAGGCCTAACAAACCTACGTTGATGGGTTTCATGTTGTTTTCTATTTCCTAAATTCAATTAACCACGAATTACACGAATGTTCACGAATTAGCACGAATGATGAACCGGTTTTATTCGTGTTCATTCGTGTCATTCGTGGTCGGCTTTTTTCAAATTCTCAGCTTCACGTTCCATGCCGCTTGCGGTAATGCTCAAGAAAGCGCGCGATGCGGCCGATGGCTTCGGTGAGGTCGTCCACGTTGGGCAGGAACACCACCCGGAAATGGTCGGTACTGGGCCAGTTGAAGCCGGTGCCCTGGACCAGCAGGACTTTTTCCTCGAGCAGCAATTCGAGAATGAATTCCTGGTCATCGGCAATCGGGTACATTTTCGGGTCGAGCCGGGGAAACAGGTACATTGCTCCCTGCGGCTTGACGCAGGACACGCCGGGAATGTCGGTCAGCAGTTTCCAGGCCACGTCGCGCTGCCTGGCGAGGCGTCCGCCGGGCGCGACCAGGTCGTTGATGCTCTGGTAGCCGCCAAGCGCGGTCTGGATGCCGTACTGCGCCGGCACGTTCGAGCACAGCCGCATCGAGGCGAGCATGGTCAGCCCCTCGACATAGTCCTGGGCGTGACGTTTTTCGCCAGAAACCACCAGCCAGCCGGCGCGATAGCCGGCGGCGCGGTAATTCTTCGACAGGCCGTTGAAGGTAATGAACAGCACATCGTCCGCCAGCGAGGCGATCGAAGTGTGGGTCGCGCCATCGTACAAGACCTTGTCGTAGATCTCGTCGGCGTAAATGATCAACTGATGCTGGCGGGCAATTTCGACGATCTGCTGCAGCAGTTCCACCGGATACAGTGCGCCGGTCGGATTGTTCGGGTTTATCAGGACAATCGCGCGGGTGTTCGGGCCGATCTTGCCTCTGATATCATCCAGGTCGGGCAGCCAGCCGGCCTGCTCGTCGCAGATGTAGTGGCGCGGAATGCCACCCGCCAGGGTCACTGCCGCAGTCCACAGGGGGTAGTCCGGAGTCGGCACCAGCACTTCATCTTCGGTATTCAGCAGCGCCTGCATCGCCATCACGATCAGTTCGGATACGCCGTTGCCGATGTAGATGTCCTCCATCTGCACATCGCGGATCTTTTTTTCCTGGGTGTAATGCATGATCGCCTTGCGCGCGGCGAACAGCCCCTTGGAATCGGAATAGCCGGAGGCATTGGGCAGATTGTGGATCACGTCCTGGAGGATTTCCTCCGGCGCTTCGAAGCCGAACGGCGCGGGATTGCCGATGTTGAGCTTGATGATGCGATGACCGTCCTCCTCCATCTGCCGGGCGCGCGCCATCACCGGGCCACGGATGTCGTAGCAGACGTTGGCGAGCTTGCTGGATTTGAGTACGGGTTGCATGGCTTCGAGCCCCTTTTCGCGCTGGCGGCTTTGCCGCTCCACGGAATGTGCTAAAAAGGTATAATCTTACCCGACCGTCCCTTGTCCCGCAAATGGAGGCCCACCTTGAAGTTCCACCTGGCTGACGCTGCCGGCTTAAATCTTTTCACCGGCTACGATACCGATTATGTCGCGGTCAACCACCAACACTATCAAGCCAGCCTGATCGTGCTGCCTGACAGAATCATCGAAAATTGGCCGCCGCAAAACTTCGCAGCGCTGGAGGCCGCCCATTTCGAGGCGATTCTGGAGTTCAACCCGGAGATCGTACTGCTCGGCACCGGCAGCACCCTGCGCTTCCCGCACCCCAGCCTGACGGAGGCATTGATCCGGGCTTATATCGGCGTGGAAGTGATGGACACCCCGGCGGCCTGCCGCACTTCCAACATCCTCGCGTCCGAGGGCAGAAGGGTGGCAGCGGCGTTGGTGCTGGATTTAGAGGCGAGAGGCTAGCCTCTAATCTTCACAACGTCCTGATCACGGCATTCTGCAGATCGGCCAGCTTATCCAGCACCTGATTCTGCAATTCCATCAACCTGGGGCGTAACTCCGCGACAGCCTTGGCGTCACCGGCATCACGCAGACGAATCAGTTCCGCGCCAACATCGTGCACCTTGGCATGGATCGGCTCGAGGTCGTAGTAACCGGTCAGATGGCCATAGCGTTCCTTGCCGTGGCCGTAATACCAGTGGCCGAATCGGCAGTGATGGTGGCTTTTCAGTTCCCCCTCGCTCAGCATCAAGCTGGCGCCTTCGATCGCCATCATCACCCGCTTGACCCATTGCACATGATCGGATTGCGCCATCAGCAACGGAAAATCGGCCAGATCCCAGCGCGTATTTGCCCAGCGCAGCCAACCCGGATCAGGCTTGAACTGCGCTATCCAGTGCGGCACCTGCGAAGCCGGCATCGGGCGTGCAATACCGTGCCCCTGCGCCTTGCCGCAACCCAGACGCATCAGCATCACGCCCTGCTCCATGGTTTCGACGCCTTCCGCAATCACATCCAGATTGAAAATGCTCGCCATGCTCACCACCCCTTCGATGATGGTGAGGTCACCCGAATCTTCCAGCATGTTGTGGATGAACGACTGGTCGATTTTCAGCATATTGGCGGGCAGGCGCTTGAGATAAGCCAGCGACGAATAGCCCGCGCCGAAGTCGTCCAGCGCAAAGCTGACGCCCAGTTCCTGGCAGCCCAGCATGATGGCGCGCACCGTCTGGATATCGTCGAGCGCAGCGCATTCCAGAATTTCCAGCTCCAGCGAACTGGGCGGAACCGTGGGAAATTCCGCAAGCACATCCCGCAGCTGACCAATGAATTCCATGCTTCTGAAATGGCAAGCTCCCAGGTTGATGCTCACCTGGGTGTTCAGCCCCTCTGCCCGCCACGCCGCCAACTGCCGCAGCGCATCCCGCAACACCCACATCCCGATATCCATGATCAGATCAGTCTGCTCGATCAGCGGCAGATATTCCATCGGCATCACCAGTCCGCGCTCGGGGTGATTCCAGCGCAGCAGCGCCTCGAAGCCGAAAGCCTCGCCACTGCGCATGTTTACCTTGGGCTGGTAGTAAAGTTCCATTTCTCCCTGCACCAGCGCCTGGGTAACGCGCTCCTGTTCCTGATAGAGGAAGCGGACCTCCTTGTCGAGCGAAATATCGAACAGGCAAAAACGGTTGCGGCCGGTTTGCTTGGCCTGATACAGCGCCTGGTCGGCATGGCGCAGCAGGTTGCCGGAATCGGCGTCGTTGAGCGGATAGATGGTCGCGCCGATGCTGGCGGTCAACTCCATCTTCCAGCCATTGACTTCATAGGGCCGCGCGATGTCCCGCAGAATCCTCTGTAACGCCGCTTCGGCCTCTTCCATATCGGCGACATTGGTGAGCAGCAACACGAACTCGTCCCCCCCCAGGCGAGACACCGTATCGCCGCCGCGCACGCTGAGCGTCAAGCGGTGCGCCACCTCGATCAGCAGCAGGTCGCCTATTTCATGGCCGTAGAGATCATTAATTTCCTTGAATCTGTCGAGGTCGATAAAGCCGACCATCAGCAGCTTGTCCATGCGTTTGGCACTGGAAATCGCCAATTCGAGACGGTCGGCCAGCAAGGAACGATTGGGCAGCTTGGTCAAGGCATCGTGCCCCGCCTGCCAGGTAATTTGCTGCATCAGCCGGCGCTTTTCGCTGACATCGTGAAACACCAGCACGCAACCGACAACGTTACCGCTGTTATCACGTATCGGCGAAACGGACTCCTCGATGGCGATTTCCCGCCCGGTGCGCGAATGCAGCAGGCCGTTGGTCTCCAGTTCGATCACCGTACCCGGGATCAGCGCCCGTGCTGCGTGAGTAGCCAGTGGCAGCCGGGGAGTTTCGCCAACGACGTTAAAGACATCCTGCAATTCATGTCCGCGCGCGTCCCAGTCCGTCCAGCCGGTCAGTTGCTCCGCCACCGGGTTGAGGTATTCCACCCGCCCCGTCATGTCGGTGGTAATCACCGCATCGCCGATCGAGGACAAGGTGATCTGGGCGCGCATCTTCTCGGCACGAAGCGCTGCCTCCGCCTGCTTGAGATGGGTGATGTCGCGGCCTTCTGCGATCAGCCAGACGATCTCGCGGCCTTTCTCCCGGACCGGCTTGAGTGAAAAATCCACGAAACGCGGCATCCCGTCCGGCCCCGGAAAATTGGTCTCATAACGGATGAATTCACCCCGAGTGGCACGTTCAACGGCATCGCGCAGGCGTGGCTCATCCTCCGGGCGCCACCACGGCGTATCCCAGAACGCCTTGCCAACGGCATCTTCGGCCCTGATTCCGACGGCATCCAGGGCACTCTGATTGATGTCCAGCAGCATGCCCTCCCGATCGACCAGACCGGCAAACTGGAAAGTCTGATCAAAGATCGCCCTGAATCTGCGTTCGCTCTGCGCCAGCGACTGCACCATCAGCTCCACGTCCTCAGCCATCCTGTTGAAAGCCTGAGCCACGCCCCGGATTTCCGCGCTCCCCGTCGCCTCCACCCTTACGCCGTGGTCGCCCTGCTTGAAGCGGATGGCGGCGACCGACAGCCGGCGTAGGGTTTTCAGGTTGCGGCGCAGCAGCAGCACCAGGAGCAGGATGATCGTCGCATTCACCAGGGCAATCATCTTGAACTGCGTCAGCAGGTGCCGCCACAGCCGGTTGAGGGACTGCACCGGATCGACGCGCAGCGTCATCGTGCCAAAGCTCACGCCATCCAGGGTGACGGGCGAGATTTTTTCTTCTGCGGGAACTGAGGCAAAGAGCACAAACCAGCCGGGTGCGGCAAGCTGCACCTGGCCTTCATCCTGTGCGGCCAGCGTACCCAGGCGCGACTGCCACTGGATACGACCGATATCGTCTCTTTCCTTGACCTGGGTATCGAGCAGTTGCTGGATCATGAGTACATCGCCGGTCACCACATAATTCGGCAACATCTGCTCCAGGAAGCGCTGCGTTTCCCGCAGCTCGGACCGATGGTGTTCGCGCACATAGGCGCTTTCCGTCACCACCTGAAGGTAACCGCGTACGCTGCCCGCAGCAAGAATCACCAATACAATGGAGAGCGTCAGGCGCGACAGAAGTCCCATCCTGTTCCATAACGCCCAGATATTCCCTAGGTTACTCACCATTCTCGCTCCTTGATATTATTTTAGGGGCTAGGGGCTAGCCCCTAAATTCTCCATCGCTCCCTGCATCTCCGCCAGCTTATCCAGCACCTGACCCTTCAGTTCCTGCAACTTCGGGCATAGCGCCTCCGCAGCCTGGACATCACCGGCATCACGCAAGCGGATGATTTCCGAGCCGACCTCATGCACCTGGGCGTGAATCGGTTCCAGCTCGTTAAAAATCGGCAGATGACCGTAGCGCTCACGGCCTTTGTCGTAAAACCAGGAACCGAAACGGCAGTGATGAAAATCACTCAACTCTGCCTCGGTCAGCACCATCGAGGTATCGCTGACCGCCGTCACTACCTTTTTGACCCACTTCAGATGATCCTGCTGCGCCACCAGCAGCGGGAAGTCGGCCAGCTCCCAGCGTACATCCGCCCAGCGCGACCAAGCCGGGTCAGGCCTGAACTGCGTGACCCATGCCGGCACATCGGCTGCGGGCATGGGGCGGCCGATGCCATAGCCTTGCGCCACGTCGCAACCCAGACGCATCAGCATCACGCCATGCTCTGAGGTTTCAACCCCCTCGGCGATCACGCCCAGCTTGAAAATGCTCGCCAGGCTCACCACGCCCTCGATGAGGGCCAGATCATCCGGGTCTTCCAGCATGTCGCGCACGAACGACTGATCGATTTTCAGGGTATTGGCGGGCAGGCGCCTCAGGTACGCCAGCGACGAATAACCGGTACCGAAATCGTCCAGCGAAAACCCGACACCCAGCTTCTGGCAAGCTGCCATGATCGCCCGCACCGACTGGATATCTTCGAGCGCGGCGCTTTCCAGAATTTCCAGCTCCAGCGAATCGGTCGCAACCGTGGGGTATCGCTCGAACAGGTCGCGCAGCTGACCGGGCAATTTATCAGTCTGGAAATGGCGCGCCGCGAGGTTGACGCTCACTGTGGCGTACATCCCCACTCTCTCCCATTCCGCAAGCTGGCGCAGGGCTTCCTGCAAAACCCACAAACCGATTTCCACGATCAGATCCGTGTGTTCGACTTGCGGCAAAAACTCCAGAGGGCCAACCAACCCGCGCTCCGGATGCTGCCAGCGCAGCAGCGCCTCGAAACCGACAATCTGGCCGGTGCGCATATTCACCTTGGGCTGATAATAAAGCCGCATTTCTCCCTGCCGAAGCGCCTGGGCAATGCGCTCCCGCTCCCGGAAACGGGAACGCGTCTGCTGATCGAGCGTCACATCGAACATGGCATAGCGATTGCGGCCCGCCTGCTTGGCCTGATACATAGCCTGATCAGCGTGGCGCAGCAGGCTTTCCGGATCGGAATCGTTGAGCGGATACACCGTCACGCCGATGCTGGCGGATATCTGCACCTGCCGACCGTCAATCTGGTAGGGCCGGGCAATATTCACCAACACCCGATCCAGCGCCGCCTCCATATCGTCAATATCTTCAATATCGGAGAGCAGTAGCACGAACTCGTCGCCTCCCAGCCTGGCGATCGTATCTCCAGCCCGCAATTCATTCAGAAAACGTTGCGCCACCTCTTTCAGCAACTGGTCGCCAAGCTCATGGCCATAGAGATCGTTGACTTCCTTGAACCCATCCAGATCGATGAGGCACAACACCAGCAATTTGTCCTGCCGCTGCGAATTGGAAATCGCCTGTTCCAGGCGGTCGGACAGCAAGGAACGGTTGGGCAGCCCGGTCAGCGGATCGTGCCCCGCCTGCCAGGTAATCTGCTTGATCAACCTGAGCTTGTCGCTGACGTCACGAAAGGCCAGCACACAGCCCATTTCGCTACCGTCCTGATTGCGTATCGGCGCGAAGGAAAAATCGATGGCGACTTCGTGGCCGTCGCGCGTCAACAGCAGGGAATTTCCTTCCGGCTTGACCTCCTCGCCATCGGATGACGCCTGACATGTGAGATTCAGCGGCAGTCGGGTCATTTCGCCAACGGTATTAAACACTTCGTGCAGCGCACGCCCCTGTGCTTCCATCAGGGTCCAGCCAGTCAACCGCTCCGCCTGTAGATTGAGATACTCCACCCGCCCCGTTACGTCGGTGGAGATCATTGCTTCGCCGATCGAGGACAGAGTAGCCTCGACGCGCGCCCGCTCGGCACGGAGATTGCCCTCGCTTTGCCGCAACGATTGCAACAACTGCTCCACTTTTTCCGCCATGCTGTTGAAGGCACGGGCGGCAGAACGAACTTCCATGGCGCCACTGGCCTGCACCCGCACGCCATGATCGCCCTGCTCGAAACGAAAGGCGGCAGCCGATAACTGGTTAAGCGTTTTCAGGTTATTGCGCAGCACCCATGCTGTCAGCAGCAGAATGGCAAGGATCGCCAGGGAAACCATTTTGAGTTGAGCCAGCAGGTGGCTCCACACGATATTGAGTGCCGGAGCAACATCGGCACGCAGCGTCAGCGTGCCGTAATCCATTCCATCCACCACGATGGGGAAGGATTCTTCCCGCTCGGGAATGACAGCGAAGCGCAGGAACCAGGCGGGCGCATCAAGCCGCACCGGATCTCGCGACTGCGCGACCCGTAAGCCAGAGCGTGGCTTCCATTCGATGCGGTGGATATATTTGCGCTCACCGAGCTGGGAATCGAGCAATTTCTGGATCTTGGGCAAATCACCGATCACTGACTGCTCGACCAGCAATAGTGCCAGGGAATGCCCTGTCTCACGCACTTCCGCCTGAAGCTGGCCGCCCAGGTAGACGCTTTCGTCGACCATCAGTAGATAGCTGCGCGCGATGGCTGCCGTCAGAATCACCAGCATGACAGAAAGCGCCAGACGCTGCAGCAGGCCGACCCTCCCCCATAATACTGATATTTTTCCCGGTTTTCGCACCAAGCCAGCATCCCTAAACCCGAAGATTTCAACAATCTACCACAATATACAGGCAGGGTGGCTTCGCCCCAATCTTCCTTCTCCCATCATCGCGGAATGATTTCCAGAAAATCATGAATGGCGCCGAACTCCGCCACATCCTTGGCCGGCAGTTGCGTATCCGGTCGATGGACCGCGAGCAGATGAGCGATGCCATAATCCTGCGCCGAACGCAGTACCGGCAAACTGTCGTCCACCAGCAGCGTGGCATGAGGGTCGTAGTTTTCGACAGACTGGAGCCTGCCCCAGAACCCGCCATGCTCTTTGGGAACGCCGATATCGTGGGCGCAGATCACCGCGTCGAAATAGCCATCCAGGCGGGTTTTGCGCATCTTCAAGGCCAGGCTTTTATGATGGGCGTTGGTCACCAGCACGATACGGCGGCTGCCTCGCAGCGCCGCCAGAAAATCGGTGACATGCGGGTGCACGGCGATGAGATGCTCCACTTCCTCCTTGAGCCGGGCGATATCCAGCCCCAGTTCGCGCGTCCAGTAATCCACGCAATACCATTCCATGGTCCCGACCACCTTGTGGTAGCGCGGCGCCAACGCCTCCTGCGCCGCCGCATGGCTCAGGCCATGCTTCTCGGCATAGCGGCGCGGCACATGCTCGAGCCAGAAATGGTTGTCGAAATGCAGGTCGAGCAGAGTACCGTCCATATCGAGGAAAACGGTATCGATTTGATTCCAGTTCAACATTGTTTCAGTCCTGAGTGCGAAGTCCTGAGTCCTGAGTCGGTTTTACCCCAGAAAAAGCAGTTAACCACGGAGATCACGGAGAACACGGTGTTATATCAAAGTGTTATGCAGGTTTTGTGTATCACCTGCTGGGTGATGCCAATAACTTCCGTAATATATTGTTTTTCTTTGTGCTCTCCGTGTTCTCCGTGGTTCAAATGAGGCTTTTAGGTTTACTCGACACTCAGCACTCAGGACTCAGCACTGTCATTGCGGCCCGAGCACGCGCAGCACTTCTTCCAGCGTGGTCAACCCGGCGTTCACCTTCTCCCGTGCATCTGCGATCATCGGCGTGGCGCCGATCTCTCTGGCCAATTTCGTCATTTCCAGGATGCTGGCGCCACTGGCGATGAGGTCGCGCATTTTTTCATCCGGCTCCAGCACCTCGTACACACCCAGCCGCCCGCGATAGCCCGTGCCGTGACATTTGGCGCAGCCCTTGCCGCGAAAGGTGGTGATCTTCGCCGCTGCGAACATCGGGCCGAGACGCGCCAGCAGTTCCGGCGCGGGCACGACCGGTTCGCTGCAATCGTCGCAGATGCGCCGCACCAGGCGCTGGGCGATGATGCCTTCGATCGCGGTGGCCAGCACATAGGGCTTGAGGCCGAGATCGAACAGGCGGGCGATGGTCGCCACGGCGGAGTTGGTATGCAGGGTCGAGTAAACCAGGTGCCCGGTGAGCGCGGCATGAAGCGCTACCTCGGCGGTTTCCAGATCGCGGATTTCGCCGATCAGGATCACGTCCGGATCCTGGCGCAGGATCGAGCGCAGCACCACGGGAAAAGACAGGCCGATCTTCTCCTTGATCAGCACCTGCCCGGCCATGTCGAGGTAATATTCCACCGGGTCCTCGATGGTGACGTAGTTCTTGCCGGGGTCTGCCTTGTGCTGCAGCAGGCCGTAGAGGGTGGTGGTCTTGCCGCTGCCGGTCGGCCCCGTGGTGAGAATGAGGCCTTGCGGCTTGTCCACCATGTTGAGCACTTTTTTCAGGTCGGCAGGAGAAAATCCCAGCCCCTCGATGCTCTTCACCGCTGAATTGCGGTCGAGGATGCGCATCACCACCTTTTCGCCGTTGATGGTGGGCAAAGTGGAAATGCGCAGATCGACGATCCGCAGCGGCGTCTTCACCGTGATGCGACCGTCCTGCGGGCGGCGCCGCTCGCTGATGTCGAGTTCGGACATCACCTTCAGGCGGGAGACCAGCGAGGCATGAATCTGGTGCGGGATGTGGATCTTGTCGGCGAGCACTCCGTCGATCCTGAGCCGGACCACCACGCTCTTGGTGCGCGGATGGATATGGATGTCGGAAGCGCCGAGACGTATGGCCTCGAGGATGATGGCATTGACCAGGCGGATGGCGGGGGGTTCCTCGGTGCCGCGCAGCAGTTCTTCGAGCGAGCGAGGGTCTTCCTCCTCGTCGATCACCACCTCGATGCCTTCGTAGGGATCGACAGTGGACACCAGGGTTTCCAGGTCCTCGAACGAGGGCTGATCCTCGCTGCCGTAGACTTCGGCGATCTTGGCCTTTATCGCCGCCACGTCCGCCATCACCACCTGGATTTCCAGCCCGGAAACAAAGCGCAGGTCGTCCACCAGCCCGGAATCCATCGGGTCGGCCACCGCCAGCATCAGGCGCCGGCCTTCCTGCTTGAGCGGCACCACCCATTGCCGCTCGCAGAAGCTTTGCGGAATCAGGGAGGCTATCGCCGGGTCAACGTGGAATTCGCCGAGAGCGACCTCCTCCACCAGGAAATCCTTGCGCAGGATTTCACGCAGGGTTCTTTCCGGCACCCAGTCGCGCTCCAGCAAGAGCTTGATGATCGGCTCCTTGTGCGACTGCTGCAGGCGGTGCAGCTCCTGCACCTGCTGGCTGTTGAGCAGATCACGCTTGTGGAGCATGATCGCGAGCTGGCTGCGGTTGGTCACCGCCATCTTCGCCAGCGCGCTGATCTCGTTGCTTTTCTTCGCGTTTTCCTTTTGCAGCGAGCGGTTCTTGCGGATCAGGTCGGACTGCTCCAGCGCAATCGCCACGGTCACGCGCAGGTCATCATCGTTCCACGGCTTGAGGATGAACTTGTAGACCGCACCCTCGTTGACCGCTCCCATCACCGCGCCGGTATCGGCATGGCCGGTAAGCATGATACGGATCATGTCGGGCTGGATCGCCTTGGCCTGTTTCAGCACCTGGGCCCCCGTCATCCCCGGCATCATGTAGTCGGAAATCATCAGGTGGAAAGCATCCCTGCGCAACAGGTCGATGGCCTCCGGGCCAGTGCTGGCAAGGACGATCTCGTAGTTCTCCTGGCGGAACACGCGCTGCAGCGCCTTGAGCACATTCGGCTCATCGTCCACCAACAGGATACGGTAAGCGCCCGGCTTGGCCTTTTCCGCCCGGTCCGGCAGTGCGACTTCTGGTGTATCGGTAAAAAGTGATGAGTAATTAGCCATGCTTCATCCTGAAATAGCCCTAAACCACGGAGTTGAATTGCGTTCTATCAAATCGGCAATACCACCGTGAACGTCGTTCCCTCCCCCTCCTTGCTTTTCACCTCTATCCTGCCGCCGTGGGTCTGCACAATGTCGCGGCAGACCGTCAGGCCCAGCCCGGTGCCGCTACCCACCTGGCGGGTGGTAAAAAACGGGTCGAAGATGCGATCCAGGTTTCCCTCCGGGATACCGCAGCCATTATCGCTGATATGGATATGGATTTCATTTCCGGCCACTTCGCTGCGAACCACGATGCGCCCCCGCTCGGCAATCGCCTGCGCCGCGTTGAGCAGCAGGTTGAGGAAGACCTGGTTCAGGTGCCCGGGCAGGCACAGAATCCTGGGCAGAGTCCCCAGTTCCAGCACCAGTTCCGCCTTGTCCTTGATCTGCCCGGCAAGCACATTACTGACGAAGCGCAGATTGTCGTTCAGATCGACGACTTCTTCCTCGGACTGATCGACGTTGGAGAAACCCTTGAGATCGGCGACGATTTTCGCCACCCGGTCGGCGCCATCCACGCTCTCGCGCAGCAGTGCAGCAAAATCCTCCGCCACAAATTCCATGTTCGCCGCTTCCCATGCAGCCTGGAATTGCGCCATATCCCCCGCCTTCATCAGCGCAGCCAGGCGCTCCAGGTCGCCCACGTACTGTTGCGCCGTACCCAGGTTACTGCGGATGAAGCCGATCGGGTTGTTGATTTCGTGCGCCACGCCGGCGGCAAGCTGGCCGATCGAGGCCAGTTTCTCAGCCTGGTAGAGCTGGCGCTGCGCGGTTTCGATGATATTCACCTGCTGCTTGACGCGCGCCTCAAGCTCCTCCGACAGGGATTTATAGCGCGCCTCGGATTCTTTCAGGGCGGCATGTTTTTGCTGCAACGCCGCGTAATCCTCCTGCACCGTCTCGATATGCAGCTCGGCAGCCATGTGGTAGCGCGCCGACAGTTGCAGCATCAACTCCACCATGCCGGCGGCGGCGGCAAGGCGCGCTTCATCGGCAACGACTGACTCGAGGTAACCCAGTGCCTCCAGATCATGGCGGATCACGACGCGGCGCGGCTGAGCGAACGGCGATGCATTCCCCAGAATCAACTTGCCTCCCGTAGTGACCAGGCGAAAGTCGCCGCCCAGCAGCGCTGCAAGCATTTGCGCCAGGCGCGCAAGCGGCACGCTAGCGAGCAATTCGGCTAGATCGAGCTCGCGGTCGAAAGTGCGCGCGTTAATCTCCAACTCAGCCCCCCGTCACGGCAACGACAAAAGACTGCTGATCGACGCCATGGGTTTCCCGCAAGGAAAAATGCTTGTCCAGCGCCGGATACACCTGCTCCAGAAGCCGGGCGAAGGTTTCCTTCACGCCATCGCCGATCAGCGCCGAGGAAAATACCAGCGGCCACGGCGCCTGTGCCCAGCGCTGGCTGATCTCGCCTTCAGACAGAATTTGCGCTGCGGGCAGATCGCGCTTGTTGAACTGCACCACCAGGGGCAGGGCGGAAAAATCCAGTCCGACGCGGCGCACATTTTCCTCCAGGTTCTGGAATGCCTCGGCATTATTGACCGACTGCGACCGCTGCGAGTCGGCCACGAACACCACGCCGTCGGCGCGCGACAGCACTGCCTTGCGGGTCGCATCGTGCGCCACCTGGCCCGGCACGGTGAACAGCTTGAGCTTCACCAGCCAGCCTGACGGGGTTTTGAAGCCGAGCGGCAACAGATCGAAAAACAGGGTGCGGTCATTCTGCGTCTCCAGAGTCATGATCTCCCCTTTCAGGTCGGGAGCGAGCAGATCATGCAGCCGCATCAGATTGGTGGTCTTGCCGCTCTGCGCCGGACCGTAATACACCAGCTTGATCGTGATCTTGCGATTTACTTCGTCGAATTCAGCCACTTGTCGGCTTCCTGTGCAGCGCTGTCTGAATGTTCGCTCTCGTCGAAGATGACCGAACCGTCCTCCCCCCAGCGCACCTTGGTGATCCCCGGCGAATCTTCCTCCAGCCGGCGCAACGCCATTTCCTGTTTGGAGATGACGCCGCGCTGCAGCCGCACCTGGTCGGCAAGCCGCTGGTTGTCCCGCAGCAGGTCGCGGTGTGCCAGCGCCTGCGCCACTGCCGATTGCAGATCGTAGTCGTGCCAGGGCTTGGCGATAAATCGGAAAATCTGCGCTTCGTTGATCGCCCCCACCAGCGCGTCCAGATCGGCATATCCCGAGAGTATCAACCGCTCCGCGCCGGGCTGAATTCGCTTGAACGCCTTGAGGAAAGCCACGCCGTCCATCTCCGGCATGCGGTAATCCGAAATCACCAGGTCGAACGCCACCCCATCCTCGGCGCGCTGCAAGGCTTGCTGCGGTGAGGTAAAAGTTTCCACCTGAAATCGGGAATTCTCAGCATCTTGAAACGCGGGCGAAGCAAACAGCCTGCGCAGGGCATTGAGAATGTTCTGCTCGTCATCCACCAAAATAATTCTATACATATCATCCCTTTCCTGGCCGCACATAAACAGCCTGGCATGGTCTCGCTCGCAACCTCAGGCTTTATTTTCCGGTTGCTTGATCGGCAGCCAGACGCGAAAGGTGGTGCCCTTGCCCACCTCGCTGCTGACTTCTATCCTGCCATGATGTTTCTGAACGATGCTGTAGGACAGGGAAAGGCCCAGCCCCGTGCCCTTGCCCACTGGTTTGGTGGTGAAGAAAGGATCGAAGATGCGATTCAGGTTTTCCGGCGAAATGCCCTTGCCGGTGTCGCCGAACTCCACCCAGACTTCCTCGCCCTGGACACCGCTGCGCAAGGTGATGGTGCCGCGCTCCTCGATGGCGTGGGCGGCATTCACCAGCATGTTCATGAACACCTGGTTGAGCTGCGACGGCAGGCATTCCACATCGGGCAGGCTGCCATATTCCTTGACGACTTCCGCCTTGTACTTGATCTCGTTCCAGACAATGTTGAGCGTACTGTCCAGGCCGTTATGAATGTTCGCCCACTGCCACTCGGCCTCGTCGACATGGGAGAAATCCTTGAGGTCCTGCACGATTTTTTTCACCCGGACGATGCCTTCCTGGGATTCGCCCATCAGCGCCGCCAGGTCTTCCTTGAGATAGGCGAGGTCGAGCTTCTCGCGCAGGGCGCGAATACTGGCCTGAGTCTCCGGATTGGCGGCGAGCAGGGGCTCGGCCTGCTCGTAGGCATCGAGCATGGTGAACAAATCCTTGAGATATTTCTGCAGCGTACCCAGGTTGGAGTTGATGTAGCCCACCGGGTTGTTGATCTCGTGCGCCACGCCCGCCGCGAGCTGGCCGATCGAGGCCATCTTTTCCGACTGCAGCAGCTGGTTCTGAGCATCTTCCAGGCGTTTGTTGACGCTGCGGATTTCATCGTTCATTTTCGACAGCATGGCGATGCGCTTTTCCTGGTCGCGGTGCAGCCGGGTATTCTCGACCACGACCGTGATCAGGTTGACCACCACCCCGCCGTTTTCCAGATCGACATCCGTATAGGGCTCGGCAGCATCCTTGCGGTTGATGCTGAGCGCGCCGATCACCCGATCCTCGATCTTCAGCGGCCAGCACATCGCCGAATGCGGTCGTGTCGATTGATCGCGCGCCACGGCAGCCTTGAAGCGCGCGTCACTCGACATGTCGCCGTTGAGCAGCAGCGCCTGGCCGGTTTCCGCTACCTTGCCAAGGATGCCGCTGCCGAGTTCGATCTTGCTGCCGATGACATGATCCGGGATATCGATACCGGCGACGATGGTGAGCCGCTGGTTGTCTTCCTCGATCAGGGCCAGAGTGCCGCTGTTGGCGCCGAAACCCTCGACGATGTGCTCCAGGATCGCGCGCAGCACCTGCCCCGGCTTTTCGCGCAGGCTGGAAGTCTGGCCCAGACGGTAGAGCTGGTAGACCCAGGAAAGTTTGGTGACTTTATCGGACAGCATCGTGATCCTCCATTATTCGCCGATCAGCAGGCTGAGGCCGGCATACTGCCGCTCGGTTTCGGCCCACAGTGCAGGCATGGCATCCCAGTCCAGGCCCAGGCGCGACCAGGCGCTGCCGGACAGCGGCGGCACCCTGTCATAGCCGGCATTGCCGATGTCCAGCGCGTGGCACAGCACGTTGGCCACGTGCACCAGATCGGTCATGGCACCGGGCTCGCAATCGGGCTGATGATGATCGCGAATCGCCAGCTGGATCGCAACCGGAAATTTCCAGCGACTGGCCAGTTCATGACCGACCAGGGTGTGATCCAGGCCAAGCACGGCAAGCTCCGCTTCCTGCAAGGTGGCGTCTTCGGCCAGGCGGTACGCCAGGGCACGCTGATAATCCTCGTGAAAATAGGCGTCGAGCGCCAGCTTGCCGATATCATGCAACAGCCCGGCGGTGAATGCCAGTGCCGAGTCCTTGCCCAGGCGCTTGGCAAGCGTCTGGGCGCATGCCGCAGTGCCGATGCTGTGCTGCCAGAAGCCGGTGCGGTCGAAATCCTGATGTTCGGTCTGCGGAAACTGGCCGATGATTCCCGCCGCCGCCACCAGCGAACGCACGCTGTGCAAACCCAGCACCACCACAGCCTCCTGCACCGTCCCGACCTTGCTGCTCATGCCATAGAACGGCGAATTGGCCACCCGCAGCACGCGCGCCGTCAGCCCCTGATCCTGGCCAAGCTTCCGCGCAAGATCGGCCATCTCGATATCCTGCCTGTCGAAGCTTGCCAGAATCTCCATCACCACCGCCGACAGCGAAGGAACCTGCTGGATTGCCTTGGCTACCTGATCAAGGGTCAGCGGCTCCATCTGCTCTCCCGAAAGGCGAATCATTCTTTCAACCCGGATAGCCGGTACTGCAGCAGCGTGGCGCGCAGCTTCAGCAGCATCGGGTCGTCGCCGGCCTGACGGAACAGATGCTCGATACGGCTGCCAATGGTCGCCTTGCGCGCGGCGCACTGCTCCGGCGTCAGGGTTTCTTCCACCGCCACCATCACCTGCTCGACGCCGCGCCGCCGCAACGAGGCGATGGTGGCGTCGCTCAGCTCCACCCCTTCGGTCAGCAGCCGACCGCCGCCGGCATCGCAGACATCCTGCGCCAGCACCATGCCGGCCTCCAGTTGCTCCAAAGAAAATCTTTTTGCGGTGATCATCTCAGTTTCCGCTTTCCCCGTTAACATGAACCTCGCGAAGCGACACCCCATCACCCTCTGGACTAAATCTATGCACACAAGTCCCCTCTCCCACTTGACGCCACACTTTTCACCGAATCTGATCACATTTAACGAAATACAAAATTAGTCATGTAGGTTGGGTTGAGCGGTTTTTTGCGCCTAACCCAACATGGGACTTAATATGGCAAATTTCCGCTCCTACCTGAATTGTTATAAAGCATCAATTCAGCCAAAGCTGACCGGCTGAAATATCCGGCACTCCCGGCTTCATCGCCATGAATGGGAAAACCGCATCGGTCATAGCGTGTGCAGGTCACTATCCTTATTCGCGGATTTCCCCAGCCAGGCGCTCATTCTCCAGCACAAGCTCGCGGGCGGCCAAGGCCTCCATGACGGACGATTGCATGCGCAGGATATACCATATCCTGCGCCTGATATCCGCCTTCATTTCGTGGGGTTCCCAATTGAAGTCGAGGCAGCAATAGACCTGGGCTTCGTTGATGGCTTGCGACAGCAGCGCCACATCAGCCAGGCTGCCCATGAGCATGCGTGCCGCACCGGGCTGCACCTGCATCCATTTGCCGAGGAACTGGATGCCGCTCATGTCCGGCAAGGTTTGCGCGGCCATCACCAGGTCGTAACTGGCAAACCGGGCCTGATCCAGGGCCGTCTTGCCCGAGACGAAGGTATCGACCTGGAACTCGATCCTGGCGGGCGCGGCGGGGTGATCGCGAGAAATTTCGTGCCATAAGGCGTCTTTCTCCGCTTCGTGCCCGGCATCAGGAGCGAGACCGTTCCGAATCAAGCCCAGGACGACTTCGTTGCCAATGACCACCGCGATGCGGTACGTGTGCCTGAAGTCGGACCGGTTGGACTTGGGCGTGAGCGCGCTTCGCCGATAGGTTTCGGCGATGCGGCGGTTTTCCTGGAGGATACGGCGATAATTCAATGCTTGTGAAATCACGGATTTCAGTTCGGCATTTTCCCAGGGCTTGGCGATAAAGCGGTAAATGTGTGTTTCGTTGATGGCGCCGAGCAATCCTTGAATATCCGCATGCCCGCTCAATATCAAGCGCGCTGCGTCGGGCTGCATTTCGCCGAACTGCTTGAGAAATTGCACGCCATTCATTTCCGGCATCAGGTAATCGGCGATCACCAGGTCGAAATCGGCATCGCCGCAGCGTGCCAGTGCGTCATTCGGCGAGGCGTATGCCTCGATTTCATATTCGTCCTGCAATTCCCGCCTCAGGGCATTGAGTACGTTCTGTTCGTCGTCCACCAGAAGTATGCGGTTCATGCTGGCTCCTTGGTTCCTGCGTTATCGTCTCAGGGTAAAAAAAGTGGCTCTTATTAACGTTAGCACATGCCAATCCGTTATTAACCAGGAGTTCCTATGGAAGCCCGTTCGGGGTGCGATTCAAACTGATGTGGAATACGGTCATGTAGATTGGGTGGAGCGCTTTTTGCGAAACCCACCAGAAGTAGGCGCCTCAATTTCCGCTTCTGCCTGCCTCGTCCGGCAGGGTCACGCCTACCGGCAGAGATTCGAGCATTTCCTGCGAGCTTTGAAGCACGCCGACGGTGTGCCGCGCTTCGCCCGCATCCTGCTCCCTGAGTTTTTCCAGCTCGCGCTTGGCGAGATTCAATTCCTCATTGATCGAGGCCATCTTGTCACTGAGGCGCTGGTTATCCTGCGTCAGTTCATAGTGCTGGAATGCCTCCCGAATGTTGGCGCGCAGCAGTTTATCATCCCACGGCTTGGTCAGGAATTTGTAGACCGCCCCTTCGTTGATCGCATCGGTCACGCTCTTCAGGTCAGCATAGCCGGATAGCACCATGCGCACGGCATCCGGGTAGATCTGCTTGACCCGGTGCAGGAATTCGACCCCGCTCATTTCCGGCATGCGCTGATCGGAAATGACGACCCCGACCTGATGCCCTGCCAACAGCTCGAAAGCCGAGGCGGCACTGGTCGCACTGAGGATCTTGTAGCCTTCGCGACTCAGCAGGCGAGTCAGCGAAGCCAGGATGTTTTCCTCGTCATCAAGCAAAAGCAAGGTGCGCTGTCCGAGCGCTGCGGCGCTGTCTGCCACCTGCAGGCAGCGCCGCTCCCTGAGCAGCACTTCGAAGTCCTCTGCGGGCAGCGGCTTGCTGAAGAAATAGCCTTGCATCTCGTCGCAGCGCCGCAACTGCAGAAAAGACTTTTGCGCCTCGGTTTCCACGCCTTCGGCGATGACCTTGAGCTGCAAGTCATGTGCCATGGAGATGATGGTCTTGGCGATGGCCGCATCGTCCGGATCGGTCGTGATGTCGCGCACGAACGACTGGTCGATCTTCAGGGTGTCGATCGGAAAACGCTTGAGATAGCTCAAGGAAGAATAACCGGTGCCAAAATCGTCGATCGACAGCTTGATTCCCATCGCTTTGAGACTGCCCAGCGTGGCGATCGTCACCTCGACATTCTGCATGACCAGGCTTTCGGTCACCTCAAGTTCAAGATAGGCGGGATCAAGCCCGGTTTCCCTGAGAATGCCGGCCACCACCTCGACCAGATTCGGTTGCCTGAACTGGCGTGCCGAGAGATTGACCGCAACGCTGATGGATTTCAGCCCGGCGCGCTGCCACGCCTTATTCTGGGCGCAGGCGGTGCGCAGCACCCACTCGCCAAGCTGCACAATCAGGCCGGACTCTTCCGTCACCGGGATGAACCTGGACGGAGAAACCAGCCCCAGTTCGGAGTGCTGCCAGCGCACCAGCGCCTCCATGCCGATGATCTCGCCGCTGCGCAGGTCCACTTGCGGCTGATAATGGAGCAGGAATTCCCTGCGCTCCAGCGCATGCCGCAGACCGTTCTCCAGCATCAATCGCTCCAGCGCCTTGAGATTCATCTCGGCGGCGTAGAACTGGGCATTGTTGCGCCCCAGATCCTTGGCGCGGTACAAGGCGGCATCGGCGTTTTTCAGCAAGGTCTGCCCATCCTCGCCGTCCTTCGGGTAAAGCGCGATGCCGATGCTGCAAGTAACGAACAATTCGTGACCGTCAACGTCGAAAGGCTCGCTCATTGCATGGAGGATTTTCCGCGTCACCGGCGTGACATCCTCTTCCTCCGCCACGTCCGGCAGGATCACCACGAACTCGTCCCCGCCCTGACGCGACACAGTGTCAACCTCACGCACACAGCCGGCAAGCCGGACGGCAACCAGCTTGAGCAGCCGGTCGCCGGCCTCATGGCCGAGGCTGTCGTTGATATTCTTGAAATGGTCCAGATCGATGAATAACAGCGCCAGTTCGCGCTCATGACGGCGAACATAGGCCAGTGTCTGGCCGAGGCGATCCTGAAGCAGGTTGCGGTTGGGCAGCCCGGTCAGCATATCGTAATTGGCCTGGTGTTCGAGCTGGCTTTCATAGCTCATGCGCTCGGTCACATCGTTCTGAACGCCAACAAAATGCGTGACCTTGCCGGCCTCGTCACGCACCGGAGCAATCAGCAGTTCGTTCCAGAACATGCTGCCGTCCTTGCGGTAATTGCGCAGCACCGCGCGGCCTTCATGCTGATCTCGAAGCGCCTGGCGCAACACTTCAAGTCCGGGCTGGTCACGGTCGTCGTTCTGCAGAAAATTGCAGTTGCGCCCCAGCGCTTCTTCCTGGCTATAGCCGGTAATGCGCTCGAACGCCGGATTGGCGTAGATCAGCGGATTGCCCGGCCGGGTGGCGTCGGTGATCAGAATGGCGTTGACGCTGGATTCAATCGCGCGCTCCTGGATGCGCATTTTTTCCTCCGCCTGCTTGCGCTCGGTGATGTCATAACAGGCGCCGATATAGCCGGCAAAATTGCCGTTCAGATCCTGGTACGGCGTTCCGCTGCCCATGATCCAGCGATATTCTCCGTCATGGCGGCGCATCCGGTACTCGATCTCGAACGGCTCGCGCTTGCCCAACGCTTCCAGATAAACGTTGAGGCAGCGCTCCAGATCGTCAGGGTGCACGTCCTCCTCCCAACCATCGCCCAGCTCCTGCTCCAGCAGACGACCGGTAAAGTTGCGCCAGGCCTTGTTGAAGTAGTTGCATTTTCCGTCCGTGCCGGAACGCCAGATCATGCTGGGAAAATCCTGGAACAGCTTGAGATAAAAATCGCGCGACTGGGTCAGCCGCGACTCGAGTTGGACCCGGTCAGAAATATCGCGGGTAATCAGAGAATAATGGCTGACTCCCCCATCCGTATCCCGATGCGCGATGACCACCTGGGATACCGGAATTTCCACGCCATCGCGGCCCTGTACCGCAGCTTCACCGATCCAGATGCCGTCACGCGCGGCGGCTGGCATGGCGACATTGGCGAGCACCGTGCCAACCCATTCCGAAAAACAGTCCGCCAGCTTCAGGCCGGTGATGTCGTCCGCCTCGCCGAGGCCGAGCATCCGGCGACCGGCCGCATTGAGATAGAGCATCCGGCCTTCCGGCGTTGTGGTGCAGATCAGATCGGGGGTGGCATCGAGAATCGCCAGCTGTTTGCCGACGGTATCCGCAGTCTGGTTGAAGTTCCGCGCCAGTTCCCCGATCTCGTCGCGCGACTTGAAGTTGATCCGCACCGAGCGATCGCCTGCGGCGAACCGGCTGACCAGGCGCGAAATTTCCCGCACCGGCAGAATCACTTTCCAGCGCAGGTAGAGGAAGAGCGCCAGAATGAAAGCGACCTCCGAGGCCATAATGGCTTGCAGGATGAAATCCACCCTCGAATGCGCCTTGGCCGAAGCGCGGGTCAATTCATTGACGATGGCATCCGAAGCAGCCAGCATGGCGGCTGAATGAACGCCAAGGCGACCGACCGCGACCTGGGCATCAATTTCTCCCGGCGAATTGCGTATCAGGTCTACCACGGGACGATAACTGCGCCAGGCCTCGCGCAAATCCAACAAGAGACGGGTGAGGCCCTTGGTCTCATCGCCCACAATCGGCGCTATCTGCCGCACAGCGAGGTCAATCTTGCCCAGCCTTTCTTCGTACTCGTCACGCAGTTGACCAAGCGCCTCGCCATCCTGGCGTTTTTCATAGGCCAGGATGGCAGAATGGAAGGCCATCTCCTGGCTCAGATAGCGCAGGCGGCCACTTTCGTCGACGATGACCGAGGTATCGACGATGCCGTCATATAGCCGCTCGGCAACGATCAGGTTTCCCGCCACCAGCGCGAGAAACAGCAAAAAGGCAACACTGAGTTTTTTGCCCAGAGAAGGGCGCAACAACCGGTCACGCAAGGAATCCCGGCTGGGTTCGGCCTGGATGGTGGGTTGCGGGCTGGGTTCGTTTACCATGCTTCCTTTCTCCACCTGATCCAGTTAGCGTCTAACTAAACAACCACCCGCTAAAGCTGGTGGGTTTGAATTACGGACTGAAAATCCGGATACGCGTCGACTGAACGACGCGTCTCATGTAGGTTGGGTTAGCGGCATTATCGCGTAACCCAACAAACCTGAACATCAAAAATAGGTTTTGACGTTTGGGTTTGTTGGGTTACGGCGCAAAAACCGCGCCTAACCCAACCTACATGGGACTTATGGCGAATTTCTGCTGCGCACAAGAAAAACCCGCGAAACCAAGCCGTTATCACGCCATCGAATCGGTGTTCTTTCCCAGAACGCTGTCGATTGCGGCAAGCAGCTTGTCGATCTCGATGGGTTTGGTGACAAAATCCGAGAAGCCCGCTTCCAGCGCCAGTTCGATATGATGGGGGATGGCGTCCGCGCTCACCGCAATCACCGGGATGGCGCAAAGCCGGTCATCCTCGCGCAGCGTGCCCAGGGCTTCCATGCCGCTCATGCCGGGCAGGTTCATATCCATCAGTATAGCGTCTGGCTGGGTGGTGCGCAGAAGCTCCAGACCCTGTTCCGCAGTCAATGCCGAAAGCAGGGTCAGGTCCGGGCGCCGGTTTTTCAGCAACCCGCTCACCAGTGCCTGATTCGCCGAATTGTCCTCGATATACAGCAACACATGGCCGGTGCCTGAGGTTACAGGCACAACTCCGGTGGCCACGTCGTCGCAGCCATGCTCCGGCAAAACCAGCCAGAATGTCGAACCCTCGCCCAGCCGGCTTTCCACGCCGATCTCGCCGCCCATCAGTTCCACCAGACGCTTGGCCACAGCCAGCCCGACGCCGGTGCCCTGGGTCTGGGATTTGTCCGCTTCCAGCCGGTTAAAAGGCACAAACAATTCATCCAGCCGGTCAGCCGGAATGCCGGGGCCGGTATCGGTGACGCTCACCTTCTGCCAGCCGGGGGCGTAGCGCTGGCATGCCAGGGTGATCGTCCCCACCTCGCGGTTGTATTTGATTGCGTTGGAAAGCAGATTGATCAGCACCTGCTTGAAACGGGTGAGGTCCGCCCAGACAAAACATCCCCCGCAGGCCGACACATGGTCTTCGATATTTAGCTGGCGCTCGTTCGACAGGGGCGAAACCAGATCGATGCATTCCTGCACCGCCTGCGCCAGCATCACTCTTTCAAGATGCATCTGCATCCTGCCGGCCTCGATCCGGGCAAGGTCGAGCACTTCGTTGACCAGCGCAAGCTGATGCCAGCCGGCCTGGATAATCTGCTTGACGCTCGCGCTCTGGGAAGGCGATAACTGCTCCTCCGGGTCACATTCCATCAGTTGCGCAAAGCCGAGGATGGCATTCAGCGGCGTGCGCAATTCATGGCTCATGCGCGAAAGGAATTCGGACTTGGCGCGGTTGGCCTGTTCCGCATCTTCCTTGGCGCGCAGCAACTCCTGCCCCGCTAGCCGGTTTTCAGCGGCCAGCCGCAGGGATTTGATGCCATAAGCGAGGTTCCCGGCCAGCTCCCGCAACAGATCAATTTCATCCTTCTCGAACCCGCCGGCAATTGCGGAATAAACCGCCAGCACACCGGGCGGTTCGCCGTCCAGCGGCAGCGCAATCACCGACGCATATCCGCGAGACAGCGCCTGCTCGCGCCACGGCAGCATGATCGGATCGCTGGCGATATTCTGTACCAAGCCAGGCTGGCCGCTTCGAATCGCCACGCCGACCGGGCCCCTGCCAAATTCGCTGTCGGCATCCCAGGCCACGTTCGCCTTCTCCAGATAGCCCAGCTCCCCCCCTGCCGCCGCGACCGGGCGCACCGATTTCACCGCGTCATCCATGGCAAAACCGACCCAGGCCATGCGATAGCCGCCGGCTTCCACGCAAATCCGGCATATCTCGTGCAGCAGTTCCTTCTCATCGTTGATGCGCACCAGAGCAACGTCGCACGAGTTCAGCATTTTCAGGGTGCGGTTAAGCCTGGCCAGCGATTCTCCCGACTGTTTGCTCGCCGTGATATCGGTGCGTATCGCCACATACTGGTAGGGTTTGCCCAAATAGTCGAGAAATGGAACGATAGTGGTTTCCACCCAATAGAAGCTGCCATCTTTTTTGCGGTTGCGTATCTCGCCCCGCCACACCTCGCCACGCGCGATGGTCGCCCACATCTGCTTAAAAAATTCATGGGGATGGTAGCCGGAATTGAGCATGCGGTGATCCTGCCCGAGCAGTTCCTCGCGGGAATACTGGCTGACCTCGCAAAATTTGTCATTGGCGTAGACAATCTTGCCGGCAGGGTCGGCAATCGCCACGATCGAATGCTGGTCCAGGGCGAATTTCTGGGCTTCCAGCTCTTCCATGGTTTTTTCGAGCGTAAACGCGCGCTCAGCGAGTTTCTCCTCGAACTGTTTGCGCTCGGTGATTTCCATTTCAAGCTGCTTGTTGATTTCATGCAGCTCATGGGTACGCTCGTTGATGCCTCGCTCAAGTTCTTCATGCGAGTGGGTCAGCTCATTGAAACTTTTCCCCAGACCAATCGCCATGTCGCCAAAATTGGCGACCAGCGCATTGATCTCGAGAATCGGGCTGGACGGAAGAGGGACGCTCTCTCCCTCGATGACTTTCCATCTCAGGTTGGTCGAAGCTTCCGCCAGCCTGGCCAGCGGAACGGCGAGTTTGTAGCTGGCCCATCTACCCAGTACAAAAATCACCACGGCAAAGCCCAGCATCGACTTTATGCTGCCGACAAAAATCTGCCGCATCGTTTTTTGATAAGGCTCGGCGGGAATTTCCACCAGTACGGTCAGGCCACCATTTCCCGGCAGTATCGTTTCCCGCTCGAAATAATAACCTTCACGGTAAATCGCATCGGCAGTAATAATGCGCGGCGCCCGGCTCACCCCAGCCGGGGTAGCCTCCGGGGCCAGTCTGATGTTGTTTTTATGCGCATAAGCCTGGCCGGGAACGAGATCGCCGCGCGATGCGGCAACAATTCGCCCGGCCCGGTCAAGCACCGTCAGTGTCATTTGGCCGTGGAAATCATGCGCTTTCAATTCCTCGACCATTTCCGCCGGGTCGGAGTGCCCCCGCAATTCGCGCTCCACTTCCTCGGAAATGAACCCCAGCTCCCGGTCGATATTGGCCTCCAGCATCCCCTGCTGTTGACGGATGCTGGACGCGGTCAACGCGATGGTCGGCATCAGCGCCGCCGCAACCAGCAAGGTGAATACGGCCTGACGCAGCGTAATTTTCTGCCCTTTATTCGATGACCCTCCCAGCAATATCGGCAGTTGTATAATCAGGAGTGCGACCAGTGCGTTGCCGATGCCGTTGATCCCGTTGCGCAGGGCATAATAGGCGGCCATGTCGCTGTCGCCGCTGCCGACCAGGACATTGAGCAACCAGGTTGCGGGCATGCCGATCAACAGCCAGTAAAAACCGTCCAGCGCAACGATATTGCGCCGGTTGTAATGGCAGGCGACGCTCAGGGCGACCGCCTCGCCGCCATACAGGAGCGGGCCGAACGGGTGATGCCAGACCGCGACCAGAGGAATGATGGAAATAGCGCCGACCGCCAGAGTCCAGAACAGACCGAGGGTGCGAGCCGCAATCAGCACAGCAATGCTGCCGAACAGGATTTCAACGCCGGGGAACAACCATAGCGTAAAGTGATTGCCCAGCGCACCCGCAAAGGCTAGAACCAGCAGGGCAACCACGGCTTGAGCCGAGAATTTAGACTGCCCTAACAGGAGTTTATTGTCCAACATTGTTTCCCTTGATCGATTGCCCCCCGCTATGTAATCATGAAAACCAATATAACCACAATCACAAAATATATTTTTTTGACATATCAGGGAAATTGCGTATAACACCCTGTCAACAAGAATCAGCCCAGCATTTAATATCTATGGCGAAACCACTGACCTCAACCTCCACGCGCTACTTCTATAAAGCCATGTCGATCGGAGTTGCAATCGGACTCCTCGGCGTTCTCCTCGAATGGGTTTTCGGCACGCTTTCACAGGTAGCCCCCTTCATCCTGACCATCCATTTTCTCCTGTTCGGCGCCGTTTACTTCGGCTGGATGATCGTGTTCCTGCTCACGCTGCGCCGCTTCGAGGCCAAAGCATCGGCGGAATGGCAGGTTGCCGATGGCGAAATCCACGAACTCAGCCGCCGCACCCATGAATTGTTCGTCTTGCTTTCTGCGGAATTCAACGAACAGATGGAAATCACCCGGGCCGAAGTCCAGCAAATGCAGGACCTGCTTAGGGATGCCATCGACAAACTGCTGGACAGCTTCACCGGCATGGAAGCCAGCACGCGCAAGCAACAGGAGCTGGCGCTGGAAATGACCTCGCTGCAGCAGGGCAAGAGTGGCAGCCAGGCCGTCAGTTTCGAACATTTCGTGCAGGATACTTCCAACACCCTGACCCTGTTTGTCGACTCCACCATCGAAACCAGCAAGGCCGGCATGGGTCTGGTGGAAAAAATGGACGACATTACCGCCGATGTGGACAAGATCGTCAGCGTGCTCGGCGAAATCGAGGCTATTTCCAAGCAGACCAACCTCCTCGCTCTCAACGCGGCCATCGAAGCCGCCCGCGCCGGCGAAGCGGGACGAGGATTCGCCGTGGTGGCAGACGAGGTGCGCAACCTTTCCAACCGGTCGAATCAGTTCAGCAATGAAATCCGGACGCACATGGATTCGGTCTATCGTTCGGTCAAAACTGCGGAGGCCGCCATCAACGCAATGGCCTCGCGCGACATGAATTTCGCCCTGCAATCGAAAACCAAGGTCCAGGGGACCATGGCCGAAATCAAGGCAGTCAACGACCGCATGGGGAGCACCGTCACCGACCTGTCCGATATCGCCGGCGAAGTGGAAGGCAATGTGCGTATGGCAGTCACCTCGCTGCAGTTCCAGGACCTGGCCTCCCAGCTGCTGAACCATATCAACACGCGCATCGGCAACATGGGCGCCATCATCCATAGCATTGCGGGCATCCCCATCAACAACGCCATGACCAACGAAGACAAGCGCAGCGAATGCATACTCCGGATGCAGCGCTTTCATGAGGCCATCGACCAGGCCTCGGAACTGATCAAACAATCCAGACACAACCCGGTTACACAAAACCAGATGGAATCCGGTGATGTTGAACTTTTTTAGGACATTAGCATCCTGTTGTTTTACAAGCAATATTCATTTGCACGTCCAGGGCATAAGGATTATCCTTAGTCATAGATAGTACTTTTAGAGGGTTACACAACGATGGCAAAAATGATTCTGGCAGTAGACGATTCCGCTTCCATCCGTCAGATGGTCGCCTTCACACTCAAGGGCGCAGGCTATGAAGTCACCGAAGCCGTGGATGGGCAGGACGGCCTGAACAAAGCAAAAACCAAATCCTTCAACCTGGTCCTCACCGACCAGAACATGCCGAACATGGACGGACTGACCCTGATCAAATCGCTCCGCGCCACACCCACCTACAAAACCGTTCCCATCCTGATGCTCACCACCGAATCGGGAGAGGCGATGAAAGCCCAAGGCAAGGCGGCGGGCGCCACTGGCTGGCTGGTCAAACCCTTCGACCCGCAAAAACTCCTGGACGTGGTGAAAAAAGTCATCGGCTAGATAAACGTGAGGGGTGAGGAGTGAGGCGGAAGATCAAGACCGCGCACCGAACCGGTTTCACGCCTCACCCCCCACGCCTCACCCCTCACGGATTCCATCATGACCATCGATATGAGTCAGTTTTACCAGGTGTTCTTCGACGAAGCTGCCGAACACCTGGACGAGATGGAGCGCCTCCTGCTCAGTCTCGACGTTGATACACCCGACCCCGACGATCTCAACGCCATTTTCCGCGCCGCGCATTCCATCAAGGGCGGCAGCGGCACCTTTGGCTTTACCGACATGACCGGGGTGACGCACATCCTCGAAACCCTGCTGGACCGCCTACGCAAGAACGAACTCGCGCTGCGCAGCGAAATGGTGGATGCGTTTCTCGAAGCCGGCGACGTGTTGCGCGGGCAACTGGCCGGCCATCAGGGTGCCGAGGAGGCCGATACCCAGGCCGCCGACGAAATCTGCGTCAAGCTCAACAATCTGGCGAGGGACAACCCGACAGCCGAATCGCAACCCGCACCTTCGGCCCATGCTTCGCCACCTTCGGGCGCGGGGTGGTCCGAAAGAATTTTCCGCATCGAATTTTCCCCTGATCAACAAACCCTGGAGCAGACCAAGGATCTGGATCCTTTGTTTGCCGATCTTGCCGCCCTGGGCGAGCTTGAAGTTACCGAGCGACCATCCAAAGGCAAGGGAAAAAAAGCCACCCCTCGCTCTTGGCAGATGACACTGCGAACTTCGGCGGACGAAGCGGCCATCAATGACATCTTCGCGTTCTTTGCCCAGCCTGAGCAGGTCAAAATCGAATCCGAAGCCTTCCAGCCACAGACAGAAGCGGGCGAAGCTGACCAAGGTTATGGTTTCTTTACCGACACCGAGACCCCCGCCGAAAGCGATACAGGCTACGGCTTTTTTACCGATGATACGGCAGTGCCTGCCTCAGACGATGAGAGCTTTGGTTTTTTTGTGGATGTCTCGGCAGCCCTGGCCATTCAACAGGATGACGAAAAACGCGGTTATGGTTTCTTCAAAAAAATCGACACTCCTGTAGACAACCCCGAAGTCGAAAATCAAACCGAACCCAGCACCGCCTCTGTCACCACAGCACCGCAGCCAAACCCGGATGAGTCCGCCAGCCAACCCCCAAACCCGGGCCGACGTGCGACAGACAAGGCGCCAGCCGCAGCACCAGCCGAATCCGCTTCGATCCGGGTTGGCATCGACAAGGTTGACCAACTGATCAACCTTGTCGGCGAACTGGTAATCACCCAGGCAATGCTGGCCCAGACCGCCTCAGAGGTAGACCCAGTCATCTATGAAAAATTGCTGAATGGCCTTTCCCAGCTGGAACGTAACACCCGCGATCTGCAGGAATCGGTAATGTCGATCCGGATGATGCCGATCAGTTTCGCCTTCAGCCGTTTCCCTCGCGTGGTCAGGGATCTGGCTTCCAAGCTGAAAAAGAAAGTCGAGCTGGTCACCATCGGAGAAGGCACCGAACTGGACAAGGGCCTGATCGAGAAAATCACCGACCCGCTCACCCACCTGGTGCGAAACAGCCTGGATCACGGCATCGAGCTGCCGGAGCAGCGCATCGCCGCCGGCAAGCCGGCGCAGGGCACCATCACCCTGCAGGCCGCCCATCAGGGCGGCAACGTCGTGATCTCGGTCAACGACGATGGCGCCGGTCTGAACCGGGAAAGAATCCTGGCCAAGGCCCGCGAAAAAGACATTCCGGTTCACGATGGCATGCCCGACAGCGAAGTCTGGCAACTGATTTTCGCCCCTGGCTTTTCCACCGCCGACGTAGTCACCGATGTGTCCGGTCGCGGCGTCGGCATGGACGTGGTGAAAAGAAACATCCTCGCCATGGGTGGCCAGGTCGAAATCGAGTCCTCCGCCGGATGGGGCAGCCGGATCACCATCCGCCTGCCGCTGACCCTGGCCATCCTGGACGGCATGTCGATTGCGGTGGGCGGCCAGATCTTCATCATCCCGCTGACCTTCATCACCGAATCGCTGCAACCCACGGCGGAAGAGGTCAAAACCGTCGCCGGCAAGGGCCAGCTCGTCCTGGTGCGCGGCGAGTATTTGCCGCTGGTCGCGCTGCATCAGGTCTTCAAAATCGAGAAACATATCGCGGAGCCGGAACGGGGCATCATGGTATTGCTGGAAACGGACGGCAAGAAGATCGCTCTGTTTGTCGACGAACTGGTCGGCCAGCATCAGGTCGTCATCAAAAGCCTGGAATCGAATTACCGCAGGGTTCCCTGCGTCTCGGGCGCGACCATCATGGGCGACGGCCGGGTGGCGCTGATACTCGATGTCGCGGCGCTGGTGCGGAAGACTCAGGGCGGTTGAATTTTACATTGAGCCCCGATTATCCATGCATGCAGGTCAGAGATTAAAAAAGGAGGAGCACGATGCAAGGAACACAGGAAGCCCCGGCAGGCAGCAACTTTGCCGGCAACAATGAATTTCTCACCTTTACGCTGGGCAAGGAGGAATATGGCATCGACATCCTCAAGGTGCAGGAAATCCGCGGCTACGATGTGGTCACCGCCATCGCCAACACACCGGCATTCATCAAGGGCGTGATCAATCTGCGCGGCATCATCGTGCCCATCATCGACATGCGCATCAAGTTCGATCTGGGCAATGTCGAATACAACGAGTTCACCGTCGTCATCATCCTGAATATTGCCAAGCGTGTTGTCGGCATGGTGGTGGACGGCGTGTCCGACGTGATCACACTGACTTCCGCGCAGATCAAGCCCGCCCCGGAATTTGGCGCCGCCCTGGATACGCAGTACCTGATGGGGCTGGGCACAGTGGACGAGCGCATGATCATCCTGGTCGATATCGAGCGGCTGATGACCAGTCGCGACATGGACCTGATGGATGAGGTTGCGGCTTAAGACCGGGCTTGAAGAACTAATAACTAATTCACAGGAGAGACCCAACTATGTTTTCAAATATGACGATCAGAACCCGCCTGATTTTTATCATCACCCTGCTTTCCGTACTCTTAGTAGCAATCGGTGTGCTTGGACTGTCCGGCATGAGCGGTTCCAACCAGGGCCTAAAATCGGTGTATGAGGATCGCACCGTCCCGCTAATGGATCTGGGCAAGATCATCGACAAGATCAACCTCGTCCGCCTGAATGCAGTCACCGCGTCCAACGCCACCAATCAGGATATAGTCAAGGAGGCTATCAGCAAGACACAGCAGCGGGATAAGGAAATCGAGGAACTCTGGGACAAATATATGGCAACCACGCTCACGCCGGAAGAAAAGAAACTGGCGGATGCCTTTGGGCAGCAGTGGAAAGCCTACCGCGAATCACGCGATGTCACATTGCACTTAGCGACCGCAGGCAATTTCGAGGCTGCCAGGGAGAATGCGAAGAAAGATGCGGGCCCCAAATACAGCGCTGCGCGTGAAACCATTTTCAGCCTGATCGAGCTGCAAGGCGCGGTGGCCAAGACCGAATACGAGACCGCACAGTCCAACTACTCCTCCGTGCGTAACATCACCGTCGCCTCCGTCGTCATCGGTGTGGGCTTGTCCGTCTGGATCGGCTTCATACTCATCCGCGCCATTGTCCGCCCCATTAACGAAGCGGTTGCCGTTGCCAATGCAGTTGCCTCAGGAGACCTGACCAGCAAGATCGAGGCCAGAGCCAATGACGAAACCGGGATGTTGATCCAGGCGTTGAAAAGCATGAATCAAAATCTGGTCGAACTGGTCAGCGACGTGCGCGCCAGCGCGGATTCCATCGCCACCGGCTCCAAGCAAATCGCCCAGGGCAACCAGGATTTGTCACAGCGCACCGAGGAACAAGCCTCCAGCCTGGAAGAAACTGCTTCCAGCATGGAAGAACTGACCTCCACCGTGAAGCAGAACGCCGAGAACGCCAAACAGGCCAACCAGTTGGCCAAAGGCGCCAGCGAGATTGCCATGAAAGGCGGCAGTGTGGTCAGCCAGGTTGTCGGCACAATGAGTTCGATCAACGAAAGCTCGCGCAAGATCGTGGACATCATTTCGGTGATCGACGGCATCGCCTTCCAGACCAACATCCTGGCGCTTAACGCCGCAGTGGAAGCGGCGCGCGCCGGCGAGCAGGGCCGCGGCTTCGCAGTGGTAGCCGCCGAGGTGCGCAACCTGGCGCAGCGTTCCGCTGCCGCCGCGAAGGAGATCAAGGCGCTGATCGGGGATTCGGTGGAAAAAGTCGAAGGCGGCACCAAACTGGTGGACGAGGCCGGCAAAACCATGGAGGAAATCGTTACCGCAGTGAAGCGAGTCACCGACATCATGGCGGAAATCTCCGCCGCCTCCTCGGAGCAAAGCGCTGGCATCGAGCAGGTTAACCAGGCGATTACCCAGATGGACGAGGTGACGCAACAGAACGCAGCGCTGGTGGAAGAAGCCGCCGCCGCTGCCGAGTCACTCGAAGAGCAGGCGCAGAATCTGGCGACGGCGGCAAGCGTGTTCAAGCTGGACAACAACGGTTCGAGCAGCCGCGCCTCTACCTCGAGGCAGCTTGCCGCACCCGCAGCCAAAACAGCCGTTGCACTGCACCGCGCCACCACACCGGCCAGGTCTGCACCCAAACCGGCCAAAGCTGCCAGCGATGCGGACGAATGGCAGGAGTTTTAAAATCAGTCCTGAGTGCTGAGTTTAAAGTCCTGAGTGAAAGTGGCGCAGGCCCCGGCACTCAGGACTCGGCACTCAAAACTCAGGAATAAAAAATCCATGGCAGAATCTCCAATCAACGATGCCCGCGAGTTTCATTTCACTGCGCAGGACTTCGAACGTATCCGCAAGCTGATCTATGATCGGGCTGGAATTTCCCTGTCTCCCGCCAAGCAGGACATGGTCTACAGCCGACTGGCGCGACGTTTGCGTGCGACGCGAACACCTAGCTTTAATGAATACCTGGCTCGCCTGGAACGAGGTGACAATGTGGAAATGGAGGCCTTCACCAACTCCCTCACCACCAACCTCACCTCTTTTTTTCGCGAGCAGCATCATTTCCCGCTCCTGGCCGAGCATGTTAAAAAAATCGGTCGGCACCACCCGATCTCGCTCTGGTGCTCGGCTTCATCTACCGGCGAGGAGCCCTATTCCATGGCCATGACCATGGTTGATCTGTTCGGCACTTTCACGCCGCCGGTGCACATCCTGGCGACGGACCTGGACACCACGGTCCTGCAAAAAGCCCAGGAAGGCGTCTATCCGCTGGAGCGCCTGGAAAAGATGCCCGAGGCGACGGTGAAAAAGTTTTTTCTCAAGGGTACAGGCAACCAGGAGGGCCAGGCCCGTGTACGCAAGGAATTGCGCGACATGATCACCTTCAGGCAAATCAATCTGCTCGATGAATCCTGGCCGATGCGCGGACCCTTCGATGCGATTTTCTGCCGCAATGTCATGATTTATTTCGACAAGAAAACCCAATACGATGTGCTGAAGAAGTTCGTCCCGCTGCTGCACAAGGACGGCTTGCTGTTTGCCGGCCACTCGGAAAGCTTTTATCATGCCGCCGACTTGTTCCGGTCACAGGGCAAGACTGTCTATGAAATATCGCCCCAGGCCAGGCACCTCGCTGCCCGTGGATAACCGGAAGCACGCTCCATGAACTCGCCGGATTATCATGAAGTCCTCCCGCCCAACCTCTACTACGACCGCCATTTCAATCTGGATGCGGCCAAGATATTACCGGGCGAATATTACGCCACTACGCGCGACATGCTGGTCGTCACCGTGCTCGGCTCGTGTGTCTCCGTCTGCCTGCGCGACAAGACCAATGGCATCGGCGGAATGAACCACTTCATGCTGCCCCACAGCGACAATGATCCGCAGAATCCGGTCAGCATCTCGGCTCGCTATGGCACCTATGCGATGGAAATGCTAATCAACCATCTCATCAAGCTGGGCGCCAAGCGCAATAATTTCGAAGCCAAGGTGTTTGGCGGGGGGAACGTCCTGCGCGGATTCACCGTAACCAATGTCGGCGCCCGCAATGCCGACTTTGTCCTGGACTATTTGCACACCGAGAAAATCAAAATCGTCGCCGAGGATCTGCTCGACATCTATCCGCGCAAGGTCTATTACTTTCCCAAGACAGGTCGGGCGCTGATCAAGAAACTCAGGGGAGTACACAACAACACCATCGTGGAACGCGAGAAGGATTACGAATCTCGCCTGGATTACGGCAAGATGGAAGGTGATGTGGAGTTGTTTTAACGAGAGGCTAGGGGCAAGAGACTAGGAATCACCCGGCGCAGAGCGCCGGACAAAACCCCTGGCCCCTAGCCTCTAACATGAGGATTCAAATGTCCATCAAAGTACTGATCGTCGATGACTCTGCCCTGATTCGCAGCGTGCTCAAGGAAATCATCGATAGCCACAAGGATTTACAGGTGGTCGGTGCGGCCCCCGACCCCCTCGTCGCCAGGGAAATGATCAAGTCGCTGAATCCCGACGTGATTACCCTCGACGTCGAAATGCCGCGTATGGACGGGCTGGATTTCCTGGAAAAACTGATGCGCCTCAGGCCCATGCCGGTGGTGATGATTTCCTCGCTCACCGAAAAAGGCTCCGGCATCACCTTCCGCGCATTGGAACTGGGCGCGATCGATTTCATTGCCAAACCCAAACTCGATATCAGCCACGGCTTAAAGGAATACAGCGATGAAATCGCCGACAAGATCCGCGCCGCCGCCAAAGCGCGACCGAGAAGGCCCTCTGCCATGATAGTCCAGAAGAGCCTGACGGCAGATGCCATACTGCCCTCCCTGTCCAACCACATCGCCTCGACTGAAAAATTGATTATCGTTGGCGCCTCCACGGGTGGGACCGAGGCGATCAAGGATTTCCTCATCAAATTGCCAGCGGACTGCCCCGGTATCGTCATCGCTCAGCACATGCCTGAAACCTTCACCAAATCGTTCGCCCAGCGCCTCGATACGCTATGCAAGATTTCGGTGAAAGAAGCCGAAAATGGCGATCGCATTCTGCCTGGTCACGCCTATATTGCCCCGGGGCATTCCCACTTGCTGGTAAAGCGCAGCGGCGCCAACTACGTCTGCGAACTGTCCGACGGGCCGCCCGTCAATCGCCATCGCCCCTCGGTGGACGTCCTGTTCCGTTCCGCTGCAAATCATGTAGGCAAGAACGCAATCGGCGTCATCCTGACCGGCATGGGCAAGGATGGCGCCAAGGGAATGCTGGAGATGAAGCAGGCCGGCGCGTTCAATTTTGCCCAGGACGAAGCCAGCTGCATCGTATTCGGCATGCCCAAGGAAGCCATCCTCACTGGCGGCGTAGATGAAGTCGTTCCCCTGCAGGACATGGCTGCGCGGGTTATGGCACACTTGGCCAGTCTGGGTACACGGGCTTTCAGGGTTTGATAATCTAGAGGCCAGGAAAAACCTGGCGCGTAGCGCCACAAAACCCACTAGCCACTAGCCCCTAGTCTTTTATTAACTGAAAGGAAAAAAGCATGCAAATCACCGTAGAAAAAAAGGGCGAAACCGCCCGACTGATCCTCAATGGCCGTTTCGACTTCAGTTCACATCGCGAATTCCGCAACGCCTCCGACGAGGCTTTGCAAACTCCGGAGGTCAAGGAAATCGAGGTGGATTTCAGCCGCGTGGACTACCTCGACAGTTCAGCGCTGGGCATGCTGTTGCTGTTGCGCGAAAAGGCCCAGCATGCAAACTTGAAGGTCTCGCTGACGAACTGCTCGGGCCTCGTCCAGCAAGTTCTCGATGTGGCAAACTTCCAGAGACTGTTTGCCATCAGCTAAACTGACCGCGCAGGTACACATGGATAAAGCACTCAACATTCTGGTCGTTGACGATACCGAGCAGAATCTGGCGCTGATCAGCGCGTTCATCTCCAAGCTGGGCCACACCGCAATACTGGCGAGAAATGGCCAGGAAGCGGTCAACTCGTACCGTGATTCATCGCCGGACATGATCCTGATGGATGTCATGATGCCGGTCATGGATGGCTATCAGGCTACTGCCGAAATCAGGAAAATGGCCGGCAACAAATGGGTGCCGGTGATCTTCCTCAGCGCAAAAGCCCAGGACAGTGATCTGGTCAGGGGACTGCAGGCAGGAGGGGACGATTACCTGACCAAACCCATCAACCTGTCGATCCTGCAAGCCAAAATCAAGGCGATGCAACGCATTGCGGGTATGCAGCAGGACCTGGCCGAAAAAGCCGAGCTACTGGCGCGTTATCACGCGGAGAACGAGCGCGAGCAAAACCTGGCCAAACACCTGCTGGAAAGGATTATTCGAGCCCACAAGCCGAATGACCCGATGGTCGAGCAACTGGTTCTTCCGACAACACGCTTCAGCGGCGACATTATCGCTACCGAGTTCACGCCCAACAATATATTGCACGTTATCCTTGCCGATAGCGCCGGCCACGGCCTGGCCGCCGCGCTGAACGTACTGCCTGTCGTCGAGGTGTTTTACAGCATGACGGAAAAGGGCTACAGCCTTTCAACCATCGTCCGTGAGCTGAATAACAAAATCAAGCAACTCATGCCGACAGAACGCTTTGTCGCCGGCGTGCTGGCCGCCATCAATTTTTCGGAACGCACCATCGAGGTCTGGAACGGCGGCATGCCGACCGCCTATTTTGTCGATGGAAAAGGCGAAATCATGCGGGAGTGGCGGGCGCTACAACCGCCGATGGGGATCATGAATCAGGCTGATTTCCTCTCAAAAACCGATATTTTTCGCTGGGACAAGCCCGGTCGTCTGTTTCTGTACTCGGATGGCCTGGTTGAAGCGGAAAACGCGGTTGGCGAACGCTTCGGCGCCGACCGCGTCCTGCAAGCGCTGAAAGAGGAGTGTGACCAGGGGCAGTTCTGGTATCTGATCGCTGCGGCGAATAAATTCATGGGCCTGGATAACTCGGCGGATGACATCTCCCTTGCCGCCATCAGTTGCCCGATGCCTTCCATTGGCGAGAATATCGTCCAGCCTGAACCGCCATTCGCCCCTCCGGTCGAGCCAAGCGATTCGAGGCTGGCAGTCAAGCTCAGTTCACTGGAGCTCAAGTCCTTCGATGTACTGCCATGGCTGATCAACTGGCTACAACAGTTAGGTTGCAGCCAGCGGCAATGCCAGGAAATGTTCCTGATCCTTTCCGAACTCTACAACAACGCGCTGGACCACGGCGTATTGGCGCTGGATTCCGGATTGAAACATCAGGAAGACGGCTTCGGTCGCTACCTTGACCTGCGCGAGGAACGCCTGGCTAGCCTGCAACATGGCGCTATCGAAATCGAACTGGAACGGGTACAGGAAAGCCAGGTTCCCTGCCTGAAACTACGGGTCACCGACAACGGCAAGGGATTTCATGCTGATTCCATACTGAATGCGGACATTTCATCCAGCACCCGGCCCACCGGGCGCGGCATCGTGCTAGTCAAGACCCTGTGCGCTGAAGTGAGATATCCGGGTTGCGGCAATGAAGTGGTCGCGCTATACCGGCTGGGATAAACCTGAAAAAACAGTTCAAGCCACAGAGAACACAGAGGTCACAGAGATGGCGTGGCTCTTGGCGTAATGTACTTTTCTCCTGGGGGTACGCAGGGAAAAAGTCAACGAGTTGTTTTTCTTCTGTGTTCTCTGTGGCCTCCGTGGCCAATTTCTGTTTCTCAGAGGGTATCGTCTCGAGATATCCCCTTGCGCTTCAGGCTGCGGCGTAATTGCTTCAATGCCTCCACCTGAATCTGGCGCACCCGCTCCCGGGTGATATCCAGGGTGTCAGCCACTTCCTCCAGGGTGTGAATGGCGTAATCGTTCAAGCCAAAACGCCGCTCTATTACGCAGCGATGTTTGTCTCCCAACTCCGCAATCCACTGACGCACCAGCGCCTCCAGCTCGGCGTGCTGCATTTGCAGTTCGGGCGAGAGGGTATTTTCGTCCGGAATCGCATCACTCAAAGAGAGTGAAGGGTCGATGTCCAGCGGCGTATCCAGGGAGGCTATCCGCTCATTCAGGTGCAGCACGTAGCGCACATCGGCCACCGGCTTGTCCACCAGGTGCGCCACATCTTCAGGGCTGGGTTCGTTGCCATTGTGGGCTTCAAGGTGACGAAACGCATGCAGGCAGATGTTCATCTCCCGAATCACATGCACCGGAATACGGATGGTCCGTGACTGGTTCATGATGGCGCGTTCGATATTTTGCCGTATCCACCAGGTGGCGTAGGTGGAAAAACGGAAACCCCGCTCCGGATCGAATTTCTCCAGGGCGTGCATGAGCCCCAGGTTGCCTTCCTCGATCAGATCCAGCAGTGCCATGCCACGATTTGCGTAGTGCTTGGCGATATTCACGACCAGCCGGAGATTGCACTCGATCATCCGCTGGCGCGCAGCGAAATCCCCCTGTTTTGCCTGGCACGCAAGGGCATACTCCTCGCCCGCGCTCAGCAGCCCATTCTGGGCAATTTCATGGAAATAGGCCAGGGTCGGGTCATGCGGGGTATCGTCAGGCTGTTCGGAATGTTCCGGCTGCACCTCGACCTTCTCCTCGCCCAGAATAATCCTGTCTTCGCTCAGAAACTCGTTGTCTTCGCTGTGTGTGTCTTCGCTCATCATGATTTGTCACCAGGCAGATATTTCATCGGATCGACCGGTTTGCCAAACCGTCTTATCTCGAAATGCAGTTTGACCTGATCGGCATCAGAATCACCCATTTCAGCAATTTTCTGGCCCCTGGTCACGCTCTGCCCTTCCTTGACCAGAATCTGGTGGTTGTGCGCGTAAGCGCTCAAATAAGTCTTGTTGTGCTTGATGATCACCAGTTTTCCATAGCCACGCAATCCGCTGCCACTATAAACCACTTTACCCGGCCCCGCAGCAAGGACCGGTTGGCCGCTCTTCCCTCCGATGTCCAGGCCCTTGCCGGAACTGGATGCCTCATTGAACGGCGCGATGACCTTGCCCGTGGCGGGCCAGTTCCATTCAACCCGCTCATCATCCTCAAGCAGGGCAGTTTCTTTTTTCTCTGCCGGCACTTCGACCGGCGCTGGCTTGTCCTGGGACTCCACCTTGGATGAGGAACCCTTTTCTGCCTGCTCGGCATACGGGCGCTTGACCGCTTTGGGCTGGGTCTTCAGCAAAGCATCTTCACCGGCCTGCCGGGTTTCCACAATCGACCCGGCTTTCAACGGAGTGACCACTACCGTCTGTGAAGAAGTGTTAAATTTCAATTGCTGGCCGATGCGGATGGTGTAGGGCGACGCGATGCCGTTCCACTCGGCTATCTCCTTGTAGTCGAAGCCATGCTCCAGCGCGATGCCATACAAGGTGTCACCCTTCTGTACAGTATAGGTCTGGGGTCGTAAATCGTCGTCCTTCCTGGCTTTGGAGTGCGCCTTGGCCACAGAAGCACGTTCGAGCACAGGCGCGCCTGACTTTGTCGATGCGCAACCGCTGATCAGCAAGGCAACTGCACAAACTGCCAGAACAGCGCCAATCGAAACGAGCAAATCAAAACAAGCGCCCCACACCATTGCCCCCTCTCCCGCTTGCGGGAGAGGGGAACGCCTTGCAGGAGAGGGTTGGGGAGAGAGCGGCACCACCGGGACATTGTTGCCCCCTCTGAAAACCCTGTTCTCCAGAATCATGCCAACCCCGGCAATAGCGGCACGAATTTCACCGCTTCCAGCGTCGTCTGGCGATATTCTTCGGCAGTATGCTCTATCAGACAAAGACGCTGCTCGCCAGTTCCAATCGGGAACACCATCCGCCCACCCACTGCCAATTGGGGCAGCAGCGCCTCCGGCACGTGAGTGGCCGCCGCAGTCATGATGATGCCGTCGAACGGCCCCAGTTCCTCGAGCCCGATGGAGCCATCCGCATGCTTGACCCTGATGTTGGCGGCACGAAGTTCGCGCAGATGCCCGCGCGCCTTCATCAGCAACGGCGCGATCCGCTCAACGGAATACACTTCCTGCGCCAGGCGTGCCAGCACGGCAGTCTGGTAACCGCAACCGGTGCCGATTTCCAGCACCTTACCCAGTGGCCTGCCGCCGCGCAGCAGTTCAGACATGCGTGCCACGGTTTGGGGGTTGGAAATAGTCTGGCCGAAACCGATCGGCAGCGAGCAATCCTCGTAGGCACGGGTGGCCAGTGCCTCGTCCACGAATATATGGCGCGGCACGGAAGCCATCGCATCGAGCACCACCTCGTCCTTGATGCCCTGGCTGCGCAAGCGCTCCACCATGCGCACCCGGGTGCGCTGCGAAGTCATGCCGATGCCACTAAGCTTGACGCTCATTTCAGCCATCCTTTGATCACGTCCATCTGCCCATAATGAGTCAAGTCGATCTGTAACGGTGTCACGGAAACCATACCGCGCGCCACGGCGCCGAAATCCGTACCGGCCCCGGCATCCTGCGCAGCACCGGCCGCGCCCACCCAGTATACCGTTTCGCCGCGAGGGTTCTCCGACTTCACCACTGGTTCCGCCTTGTGCCGCCGGCCCAGCCGCGTGACTTCCCGGCCCTGAATCTGCTCGTAAGGAACATCCGGCACATTGACGTTCAACAGCATCGGACTGGTGAAGGGTCGATCCTGGTGGCGCTTGACAAGCTCGGCGACCACGCGCGCTGCGGTCAGGTAGTTGCCGGCCCCTTTGCTCACCAGGGACACTGCGATCGAGGGAACACCCAGCAGGTAGCCTTCGGTTGCCGCTGCCACCGTGCCCGAATAGATCGTATCGTCGCCCATGTTGGCGCCGTGGTTGATGCCCGAAATCACCATATCCGGCAGATGATCCAGCATGCCGGTCACGGCGAGGTGAACGCAGTCGGTGGGTGTACCGTTAACGTAATAGAAACCGCTGTGGGCTTTACGCAGGCTGAGCGGACGATCAAGCGTGAGCGAATTGCTGGCACCGCTGCGGTCGCGCTCTGGGGCGACTACGGTGATATCGGCAAGAGAGGAAAGTGTTTCGGCAAGGCAGGCCAAGCCAGGAGCGAAATAACCGTCATCGTTACTCAACAGAATTCGCATCGTTGATTTTTACGGTTGGCCAGTGAAATCTCGAAGCGGCTCTCCCTTTCGGGCTTCCGCTTCAGTTATAAGTTGGTCGGGGCGAGAGGATTTGAACCTCCGACCACTTGCACCCCATGCAAGTACGCTACCAGGCTGCGCTACGCCCCGAGAAACGGCATTATAGCAGAGGCTAGAGACTAGAGGCTAGGGACTAGCATTTTTGTCTGGCGCTTTGCGCCAGATTTTTCTAGCCTCTAGATATGAAGCAGTTCCAGCACGCTTTTGATTTCCTGCCGCAGCAATGCCATATCCATACTGTTACCTGTGTCTGGCATGGCGTCTGAAACGACTGCCGGCGCCTCCCGCTCACCCGCTTCGTCCAGGCGATGGCGTGCGCCGCTGATGGTGAAACCCTGTTCGTACAGCAGGTCGCGGATGCGGCGCACCAGCAGCACTTCGTGGTGCTGATAGTAACGGCGGTTACCGCGACGTTTTACCGGCTTGAGCTGGGTGAATTCCTGCTCCCAGTAGCGCAGCACGTGGGGCTTGACCCCGCACAACTCGCTGACTTCACCAATGGTGAAGTAGCGCTTTGCCGGAATCGGCGGCAAATCAGGCTTGCTTGCGAGTTCCGCCATTTGCGGCCTCTAATTGATAGGATTCTTCCACCAGCGCCTTCAGCTTCTGGCTGGCATGAAAGGTCACCACGCGCCGCGCGGTGATCGGAATTTCTTCGCCGGTTTTGGGATTGCGACCGGGACGCTCAGGCTTGTCGCGCAGTTCGAAGTTGCCGAACCCGGACAGCTTGACGCCATCCCCTTTTTCCAGGGATACGCGAATCTCTTCAAAGAAGGACTCCACCATGTCCTTGGCTTCCCGTTTGTTCAATCCTACTTTTTCGAACAGCATGTCTGCGAGTTCGGCTTTTGTTAATGTCATGTTCATTCCTCAATTACGTAACTTCGCGCCGAAACGGGAAGTCAAAACTTCAGCAAGTTGCGCGGTCACCGCGTCTACTTCTTCATCGGTCAGAGTCTGTCGAGTATCTTGCATCAACACGCGGAATGCAAGACTTTTTTTACCTAAATCAATGCCTTTGCCACGATACACATCAAACAACGCGAGCTCGGCCACGACCTCCGGCAAGTGCTCACTCATGCCATCAAGCAGGTCCTGCACGCTGACTCCCTCGTCCACGACCACCGCGATATCCCGGCGCACCGCCTGAAACTTCGAGATCTCGGCAAACGCGGGAACCCTGCCACGCAGCAGCACGGCCATGTCCAGCTCGAACAATACCGGCGCAGCCGGCAGCTCGTATTTCTGCTGCCACTTCGGATGCAGCGTGCCGATCCAGCCGAGAAACTCACCCTCCAGCCACACCTTGGCCGACTGGCCTGGATGCAGCGCCGGATGCGGGGCGGCCTCGAAGCGGGGAACCGCAGGCCAGAACAGGGCTTCTACATCCGCCTTGGCATCATAAAAATCCACTGTGCGCACCGCCTCGCCCCACTGCTCGGGCTTGGCGTTGCCGTAACTCAGACCGGCGATTTTTTCTGGCTGGTCAAAGCCATCTGCCGACCGGAAGAAACAGCACCCGGTTTCAAACAGGCGCACGCGCTCCTGTTTGCGGTTGAGGTTGAAGCACAGATTATCGATGAGACCACCAAACAGGGTCGAACGCATCACGCCCATCTGGCTGGCAATCGGGTTCTTTAGCGGCAGCGGACTGTCGTTGCCGGCAATGTCGCGCTCCCACGCTGCGTCCACAAAGCTGTAATTGATCACTTCTTGGTAATCGCGCGCAGTCAGCAGTGACCGCAACGTATCCCGCCCCCGCGCGGCCTCGGACTGGGGCAACATATTCAGGCCGCCTCTGGGCGGCAATGCCGGGATATTGTCGTAGCCGTAGAGCCGCGCCATTTCCTCGATCAGGTCTTCCTCGATGGCCAGATCGAAGCGATAGCTAGGCGGGGTAACCTGAAACACACCGCCGCCTTCGGAATAACTGAATTGCAGGCGGGATAGCAGCGCTGCAATCTGGGCTGAGCTTAAAACAATTCCCAGCACCTTGCTGACACGCGCTACCCGCAGCCGGATCTGCGCGCGCTGCGGCAATTCAGCCGTTACTTCGGCGATCTCGCCTGCCGCGCCACCGCAGATTTCCAGCAGCAACTGCGTTGCCCGCTCCAGCGCAGCGCGCGTTGCTGCGAAATCCACGCCGCGCTCGAAACGATAGGAAGAATCGGTGGAAAGAGTCAGCCGGCGCGCCTTGCCGGCAATGGTGTCCGGGCTGAAGAATGCGCTTTCCAGGAAAATATCGACGGTAGCATCAGACACCGCGCTGGCTTGGCCGCCCATCACACCTGCCAGTGCCAGCGCCTGGACTTCGTCCGCAATCATCAGCATGTCGGAATCCAGCGCCGCCGTCTGCTGGTTGAGCAGTTCCAGTTGCTCTCCGGGACGGGCGAAACGCACACTGATACCGCCCTGGATTTTCGCCAGGTCGAACGCATGCAGGGGTTGGCCCAGTTCCAGCAGAACGTAATTGGTCACGTCCACTACCGCGCTGATCGGTCGCAGTCCGCTTCTTTTCAGCCGGCGCACCATCCATTCCGGCGTCGTTGCCGCCGCATTCAGGCCTTTCAGCACCCGACCGCAGTAGCGCGGACAAGCCGCGGGCTCATCCACCGCAACGGTTATCCGGTCAGGAATGGAGGCCGGCACGACCAGCGCATTCGGCAGGTTCAACGCCGCCCCCGTCACCGCCGCCACTTCGCGCGCCACGCCGGTCACGCTCAGGCAGTCGCTGCGGTTGGGAGTGAGCTTGAGTGTATACAGCTTGTCATCGAGGCCGAGATAGTCGCGGATCGATTGCCCGACAATCGCATCGGAAGGCAGCAGCAACAGGCCACTGCTTTCATCGGCGAGTCCCAGCTCCGTCTCGGAACATAGCATGCCGGAGGATTCGACACCCCTTACCTTGGCCTGCTTGATCGCCATCTTCGGCAGCTGCGCGCCGACCAAGGCGCACGGAACCTTCGCTCCGGCATGAACATTGGCCGCGCCACACACAATCTGCAGCGGCTCGCCGGCACCGATATTCACTCGACAGACATTCAACCGGTCGGCATCGGGATGCTTCTCCAGCGACAGCACTTCCCCCACCACCACCCCGTCGAAGGGAGGTGCGACCGTTTCCATCGCCTCGACCTCCAGCCCGGACATAGTCAGTGCATGGCCGAGCCGCTCACTGTCGAGATCGGGATTGACGTAGGCACGCAGCCAGTTTTCGGAAAATTTCATTCAGTTGAACTGCCTTAAAAATCTCAGGTCGCTTTCAAAGAACAGCCTCAAATCACTCACGCCGTAACGCAGCATCGCCAGGCGCTCGACACCCAAGCCAAAAGCGAAGCCGAGGTACTTCTCACTGTCGATCCCGACGTGCTTGAACACGTTGGGGTGCACCATGCCGCAGCCGCCGATTTCCAGCCAGCCATCACCCCAACTCATGTCCATTTCGGCAGAGGGTTCGGTGAACGGGAAGAACGATGGACGGAAGCGCACCTTGAGATCGTCGCGCTCGAAGAAACGCTGCAGAAAATCCTGCACTACGCCCTTGAGGTTGGCAAAACTCACCTGCTCGTCCACCCACAAGCCTTCCACCTGGTGGAACATGGGTGAATGGGTCGCATCAGAATCCACGCGATAAACCCGGCCCGGTGCGATGATCTTCAACGGCGGTTGATGATCCTGCATATAGTGCACCTGCATTGGCGAGGTATGAGTGCGCAGCACATGCTGGTCATCCACGTAGAAGGTGTCGTGCATGGCACGGGCGGGATGATTCTCGGGAATATTCAGCGCGGTGAAGTTGTAGAAATCGCTCTCGATTTCCGGCCCTTCTGCGATGCTGAAACCAATGGAACGGAACAAGGCCTCGATACGCTGTAACGTGAGCGTAACAGGATGCAAGCCACCCATCCCCAAGCCGCGGCCGGGCAAGGTCACATCGAGCGCTTCCTGTGCCAGCTTGGCCTGCAACAGGCGCTCCTGAATCGCTTCACGGCGTTCTTTCAGGGCCTGCTCCAGCAAGTCCTTCGCCTGGTTGATGCGAGCACCCGCTTCACGGCGCTCTTCCGGCGGCATTTTGCCGAGTTGCTTGAGCTGCTCGGTGAGCACGCCACTCTTGCCCAGATAGCGCGCCTTGGCCTGCTCCAGCTCGTCCGGATTATCAATTCCGGCGAAGGCGGCCTGCGCTTCATTCAGGATGTCATCAAGATTTAACATTCAATTTATATCGGAAGCTAATGGTTTTTTGCCACAGCGCACACAGAGATCACAGAGAAAGCGCGCTCATCCGATACAATCTCTGTGCCCTCTGTGTGCTCTGTGGCTAAACACAAACAAAAAAGGAGGCCTCTCAGCCTCCTTTTTCTTAACTGCTGAATTAAGCAGCGAGGCGGGCTTTTACCTGATCCACGATGTGTGCAAAAGCGGGCTTGTCGAACACCGCCAGATCGGCCAGAACCTTGCGGTCCACTTCGATCATGGCTTTCTTCATGCCGTTCATGAACACGCTGTAAGTCAGGCCCAGTTCGCGAGCAGCAGCGTTGATACGGACAATCCACAGTGCGCGGAATTGACGTTTTTTCTGGCGACGGTCACGATAAGCATATTGACCGGCTTTCATCACCGCCTGCTTGGCGATGCGGTATACGTTCTTGCGGCGACCGCGGAAACCCTTGGCCTGTACCAGAACTTTCTTGTGGCGCGCACGCGCCGTTACACCACGTTTAACTCTTGGCATTTTTCAGTCTCCTTACGCGTAGGGCATCATGGCGCGAACCGACTTCATGTCGCTCGCACAAACCATCGAAGTACCGCGCAGCTGACGCTTGCGCTTGGTCGTTTTCTTGGTCAGGATGTGGCGCAGGTGGGAATGGGTGCGTTTGATACCGCCGCCACCCAAAGACTTGAAGCGCTTGGCAGCGCCGCTCTTGGTCTTCATCTTAGGCATTTACAACTCCTACATTTTAGCTTGACGCCAGGCGCTCCCCTGCGGGGAAACTTGGTAGCCTGAACATCACTTGTTTTGGCTGACAACTTGACGCTGACAGCCGGCCCTACTACTTCTTCTTCGGCGACAACACCATCACCATCTGACGGCCTTCCATTTTCGGAAACTGCTCGACCGTACCATGTTCCAGCAAATCGGCTTCAACACGCTTGAGGAGCCGCAAACCGATCTCCTGATGCGCCATCTCACGACCGCGGAAACGCAGGGTGATCTTGCACTTGTCGCCCTCTTCCAGAAACTTGATCAGATTGCGCAGCTTGATCTGGTAGTCGCCCTCATCCGTTCCCGGACGAAACTTGATTTCCTTGACCTTGATCTGGATCTGCTTTAGCTTGGCTTCGTGCTGCTTCTTGCTTTCGCGGTATTTGAACTTGCCGTAATCCATCAAACGGCACACCGGCGGCTGGGCTTGCGGAGCGATCTCGACCAGGTCGATCTCGGCATCTTCCGCCATTTTCATGGCTTCGGCCAGGCTAACGATGCCTAGCGGCTCACCTTCCACACCGACCAAACGAATTTCCTGCGCAGTAATCTCGCCGTTAATTCGTGATTCTTTTTCCTGAGCGATAGCAAAACCTCCAAATCAAAAAAATTAAACCGTGCCCACCCTCTCGGCGACCTCGCCATTGAACCGCTGAATCAACGCTTCCAGCGGCATCTGGCCTAGGTCTTCGCCCTTACGGGTACGCACGGCAACTTGCTTCGAAGCCACCTCTTTGTCTCCCACGATCAGGAGATAAGGCAGCCTCTGCAAACTATGTTCCCGTATTTTATAGGTTATTTTCTCATTTCTCAAGTCCGCTTCTACACGCAGACCATTCTTTCTGAGTTCAGCCACTACCTCACGCGCATAATCCGCCTGGGCATCGGTGATATTCATGACCACCATTTGAAGCGGTGCCAACCACATCGGGAAAGCTCCCGCATGATGTTCAATCAGGATGCCGATAAAGCGCTCAAGCGAGCCGAGTATGGCGCGGTGCAGCATCACCGGCGTCTGCTTGGTGCTGTCTTCGTTGATGTAGGTTGCGTCCAGCCGGCCGGGCATGGAAAAGTCCACCTGGATGGTGCCGCACTGCCAGACGCGATTGAGGCAGTCGCGCAGCGAAAACTCGATCTTCGGCCCGTAGAATGCCCCCTCGCCCGGTTGCAACTCGAATTCCAGGCCCTTGCGTTTGAGCGCCGTTTCCAGGGCAGCCTCGGCCTTGTTCCACACCTCGTCGGAGCCGACACGCTGCTCCGGGCGTGTAGAGAGCTTTACCACGATATCGGTAAAGCCGAATTCAACATAAACCTTTTGCAACAAATCGATAAAAGTCGCGACTTCATCCTGAATTTGCGCTTCGGTACAGAAGATATGCGCATCGTCCTGAGTGAAATTACGCACGCGCATGATACCGGCGAGCGTGCCCGAAGGCTCGTTTCTGTGGCAGGAGCCAAATTCAGCCAGTCGCAGCGGCAAATCACGATAGCTCTTCAGGCCTTGATTGAACACCTGGATATGGCACGGGCAGTTCATCGGCTTGACCGCGTAATCGCGATTTTCCGAATGGGTGGTGAACATCATCGCCTGGAACTTGTCCCAGTGACCGGATTTCTCCCACAGGCTGCGATCCACCACCTGCGGCGTGCGGATTTCCTGGTAACCGTTGTCGCGAAACACGCCACGCATGTACTGCTCGACAATCTGGTACAGCGTCCAGCCCTTGGGATGCCAGAACACCATGCCCGGCGCTTCTTCCTGGGTATGAAACAGGTCCAGCAGCTTGCCGATCTTGCGGTGATCGCGCTTCTCGGCCTCTTCCAGACGATGCAGGTAGGCCTCCTGGTCTTCTTTCTTCGCCCAGGCAGTGCCATACACGCGCGTCAGCATTTCGTTCTTCGAATCGCCGCGCCAGTAGGCGCCGGCCACCTTCATCAGCTTGAATACCTTGAGCCTGGCCGTAGTAGGCACATGCGGACCGCGGCACAGGTCGGTGAAATCGCCCTGGGTATACAGCGACAGATCTTCGTCGCTGGGAATGGATTCGATGATCTGTGCCTTGTACTGCTCGCCCAATCCCTTGAAGAAGGCGATAGCATCAGAGCGCGACAGCACCTTACGCTCGACTTTCAGGTCGGCCTTGGCAAGCTCCGCCATTTTCTTTTCGATGGCCAGCAGGTCATCAGGCGTAAACGGGCGTTTGTAGGAGAAATCGTAGAAAAAGCCATCCTCGATCACCGGACCGATGGTGACCTGAGCATCCGGGAAGAGGGATTTTACGGCCTGCGCGAGGAGATGCGCAGTGGAGTGGCGGATCACTTCCAGGCCTTCGGCATCCCGGTCGGTGATGATAGCCAGATCGCTATCCACCTCGATGCAATGCGAAGTGTCCACCAGCTTGCCGTCAACCTTGCCGGCCAGTGCCGCGCGAGCCAGGCCCGCGCCAATGCTGGCGGCCACTTCGGCTACCGTTACTGGCTGATCGAATTTGCGCTCGGAGCCATCAGGCAAGCGAATAACAGGCATTTGAATCCTACCAAAACAAAAGTGCGGCATGGCCGCACTTTTTAAGAATTTGGTAGGCGCGATTGGACTCGAACCAACGACCCCCACCATGTCAAGGTGGTGCTCTAACCAGCTGAGCTACGCGCCTAAAAAACGAAACGGCATTCTAACTTAATTTCCACGCCGTATCAAATCCAGCTTTACCGGGCGGCAGGATCCTGCCGGAAAAAAGCAGCCAGCTGCCGGTACACCTCGGGATATTCCCGCAGCAGGGTGTGCGGGATTTCAAAAAAGGCCTCGCTCATCACGGCGAAAAATTCTGCCGGATTTTCCACCGCATATGGGTCGATCACGGTTTCCGCGCCGGATTCGACTTTGGCGCCAAAGTCATCAAATGCCTCGGTAAAAGCCCGCGTCCATGCAGCCCGATCCATTTCGCGATGCAGCGGCGGAAAGCCGTCCGGCGCGCCGTTCAGCATATCCAGCTTATGGGCGAACTCGTGGATCACCACGTTGACGCCGTCGTGCTCGTCGGATCTTTCCACGTCGGCGGCGGACAGAATCACCGGCCCGCGCTCCCAGGATTCGCCGATCATCGGTTCGCGCACCTGGTGCACCACCCCGTCTTCATCCATGAACTCGTATTCCGGCACAAACTCGCCCGGATAGACGATCACCGACACCCAGCCCGCGTAATAATCCAGACCTAGATTAAGAATCGGCAGGCACGCCAGCACGGCGATCTTCAAGCGCATGCCGTCGGTCAATGCCCCTCCGCCCGCCGCAACCAGTTCCTTTTCGTGCAAAAACAAGATCACCAGTTCGCGCAGTCTGTCGAGTTCTTTACCCGACAGGCCGCCCAGCAGCGGCAAGGACGCAACCGCATCCTGCCACACCGGTTCAGGCAGGGTATTGTGCTGCTGGATGCGCCTCCTGCGCCAGCTCCTGAAACTCCACATCACAGCGTCCTGTAAATCATAACCATATGATTAAATGTTATTTTTATTTGACAAAAAACTCTTGCAATCAGCATTTGATCCTCTATATTTAGGAAATGCAGGTAAGGTGCTCACCTTCCCTATGTAAGGATTCCCGTCAACGAAAACCGTGATACGGAGGCGCAAAATGCACCGTTTGGTCATTCAAACAGAGGCTATGCTGTATGAGTTCCGCAAGCACATTTCCACCGACTGCAAGACCGCAAAATCCATCGACCGCAACGACTCCTGGGACAGGGTTGCGAGCATCGCCAAGGACGACGGCTTTCTGGAACTCGCCGAACAACTGGTGAAATTGAAATATCAGTTACTTAAGCAAATTCACTGAAAACCGATCAGCCGCGTCGCGCCCAAGCCACACCGGGTATTTCCCGGACCAGGGTGAGGATGCGCGCAAGCTGCTCGAGGTCGGCTATCTGCACGGTAAAACGCATTCCTGCCTGAAGTCCCCGGCTTAGCGTGTTCACTGCCGTGACGTTGATTTTCTCGCGCGTCATCACCTCGGAAACATCGCGCAACAATCCCTGCCTGTCGTTCGCCTCGATCTCGATATCCACTTCGTAATGGCCGCCACTCTTGGCTCCCCAGCTGGCGACGAGCAACCGGTCGCGCTGGCTTTCGTCAAAATGCAGAATATTCGGGCAATCCTGGCGATGAATCGCCACACCCCGACCACGCGTAACGAAACCCACAATGGCATCCGGCGGCACCGGCTTGCAGCATTTGGCAATCGTGGTGAGCAGCCCGCTCTCGCCATGGATCAGCACCCCGGATGCAGACGGGCCGATACCCGCGCGCGGCGCGGGCAGATGCCATTCTTCCTCGGCTAGCGCAACTTCTTCCTGGATCGCCGCCATCACCTGGCGGGCTGTAATGTCGCCGCGCCCGATGGCAGCAAGCAAATCCTCCGGTTTGGCGAAGCGATTTTTCTGCGCCAACGTTTCCAGGTTGGGCAGAGGCAATCCGAGGCGATGGGTTTCCTTCTCCAGCGCCTCGCGCCCCTGTGCGACATTCTCCTCGTAGTGCTGGTGCTTGAACCAGTGGCGAATCTTCGCCTTGGCGCGCGAGGTCCTGACGTAGCCCAGGCTGGGATTGAGCCAGTCGCGCGAAGGCCCGCCCTGCTTTACGGCGAGGATTTCGACGCGCTGGCCGTTCTGCAACGGGTAAGTGAGTGGCACGATATTGCCATCCACCTTGGCGCCACGGCAGCGATCACCCAGATCGGTGTGGAGATGATAGGCGAAATCAATCGGAGTTGCCCCCTTGAGCAGCGCCACCACCTTGCCTTGCGGGGTAAGGATGTAAACCGTATCCTGGAACAGCCCAGTCTTGAACTGCTCCATCAACTCGCCGGCATCGTGGACATCCTCTTTCCACTCCATGATCTGGCGCAGCCAGGCGATCTTTTCCTCGAATCCGGCGTCCTGCCTGCCGCCTTCCTTGTAGCGCCAGTGCGCGGCCACGCCCAGCTCGGCATGGTTATGCATGTCGTGGGTGCGAATCTGCACTTCCAGCGCCTTGTCCTCCGGCCCGACCACGGCGGTATGCAGCGAGCGGTAATCATTGCCCTTGGGATGGGCGATATAGTCGTCGAACTCGCCCGGAATCGGCTGCCACAGGCTATGCACCACGCCCAGCGCGGTGTAGCAGTCCTTGAGATCGTTCACCAGCACCCGCACCGCGCGCACGTCGTAGACCTCGGAGAAGTCCACGCCCTTGCGCTTCATCTTCTTGTAAATGCTGTAGATGTGCTTGGGACGACCCGACACCTCGGCAATCACGCCATTCTTCAGCAACTCCTGCCGCAACTGCTCGCGCACATCCGCAATGTACTGCTCGCGGCCAAGCCGCTTCTCGTCCAGCAGCTTGGCGATTTTCTTGTAGAGATCGGGTTCGAGATAGCGGAACGACAGGTCTTCCAGTTCCCACTTCACCTGCCACACCCCGAGGCGATTCGCCAGCGGCGCAAAAATATCCTGCACCTCGCGCGCCACGCGCCGGCGCGTAGCGTCGTCGGCACGAGCAAGCTCGCGCATGGCCTGGGTGCGCTCGGCCAGCTTGATCAGCACCACCCGGATATCTTCCACCATCGCCAGCAACATTTTGCGCAGCGACTCGATATGGGCGCCCTGCTCGCGCTTGTCGCCGCCCTCGGGTGCAATGTATTCGCTGATCTGGCCCATGCGGGCGACACCGTCCACCAACCGGGCCACCCCCTCACCGAAGCTGGCTGCAACTTTGGCTAATCCATCCGGATCGTGTTCTGCCGCCCCTTGCAGGATCGCGGCAAGAATACTTTCCTGATCCAGGCTCTGGTTCGCCAGGATCGCCGCTGTGCCCAGCACATGTCTCATGGCGTCGGAAGTTTCGGCATTAAGCCCCTGCGCAAACTCGCAGGCGTGCAGAAAGGTTTCCCTCTCCTGAGGGCCGAATGCTATGCCCAGGGACTCCAGCCAGGAAGGAAAATCGGGTAGATCACCGCCAATTGGCAGTGTACGAGAAGTGTGGACGGAAACCATTGCGAAATAATAGCAGACTTGACCAGAAATACCGGGTTCTCCATATCCCCCGCATCTCTGCATTTACTACACGGAAAGCCGTCTAATCCGTCAAGCTCCTACCAGTGCCCGCCGCGTCTGCGCGATCACCTCCTCGGCCGTGGACGAATCCATGACAAAGGGATTCTTGCGCGCGACCGAACGAAGGCGGGTCACTTTAGGGCTGATCACCTCCAGTTCAAGTTCTATGGAACGTCCTGAACTTTTGGCATTGATCGTTTCGAAAATCCCGCTTTTCTCTGTCGATTCGACCTTGATCGACATCCGGTTCAACGCCACCAGTGCAGCCTGCTTGACGCGCGGCAGGGGCTCGGAAAAAGTGTGGTAGGTATAGCCATTCATGGTGTGGTTGACGCCAGCACCGGCGCCGACTCCCAACGCAGTCAACGACAAGGGGTCGCAACCAGCCAGAATGGTCAGCGAAGCCAATAACAAAGCACTACAGGCGGGCTTCATCATTACTCCAATCCAGAATATCGGGATTTGATGGTAGCCAGCAATCAACCGAACCGCCAGTTAATAATTGGTAACTCGAAGCTCATTAACAAAATTCAGTCAGCGCTCTGCCAGTACCGCCGGCGTTCCTGGCGCCAGGTTTGCAACCTGACCCCCCCTTCCTTCTCAAAGCGCAGAAGCACAGCGCCATCCGAATCCGAGCGATACATCCGGCTACCCAACGCCCGGTAGCGCTCCACCACTTCCGACTTGGGATGTCCAAAATGATTACGATATCCCGCAGTGAAAATCACAATGGACGGTTTGACCTGGCGAATGAACGCCTCGGTGGAAGAGGTCTTGCTGCCGTGATGCGGCGCCACCAGCAGCGTGGCGGCGAGAGCGTCGGGCGCGCGCGCAAGGATTTCCGCCTCTGATTCGCGCTCAATATCGGCGGGCAACAGCACGCTGCCGTAAGGCGAGGTAACTTTCAGCGTACAGCCGCGCGCATTCTTTTTAAGTCGTTCGTCGGCATGACTTCCCCAAGCCGGATGCAGCATTTCAAAGCGCACCCCGTCCCATTCCCAGGACTGTCCGTCGAAGCACGGCAGCGACTTTCGCGCATGGGGCAGGATAGGGCTATCTGCGGGCAACGATGAAGCCAGCCAGCTCACCGGAACCGCATCCAGCACCGAAGCCGCCCCACCGCTGTGATCGCTGTCGTCATGAGTCACGATCATTCCGTCGAGCCGCTTGATGCCGGCGGCACGCAGGTAAGGCACCACGATACGGCTGCCGCTGTCGGCATCGGATGTATATCGCGGACCTGTATCGTAAAGCAGCGCATGGTTTTGGGTCTGCGCCACCACCGCCAACCCCTGCCCGACATCCAGCACGCTAAGCCACAAGGCGCCCTGATCGGGTTGTGGCGGCGATACCATGAACATCGGCACGAACCCCATCACCCCCAGCCAGCGCGCCGGGAATCCGCGCGGCAGCAGCAGCCAGATAATGCCCAGCGCTGCCGCCAGCACCGTCCACACCGGCGGCGCATGCTGCTGCCACACGGCATCCGGCATCTGGCTCAACCATTCCAGCGCAACCATGCACCACGACATCACCTGATGCGCCAACAATAGCGGAAAATCGAGCGGCAGAATCGCGCCGACCAAGGTCAGCGGCACCACTATCAGGCTGATAACCGGAATGGCAAAAGCATTGGCCAGCGGCGAAACGATGGAGACCTGCTGGAACATCAGCAGCAAAGCCGGCACCAGGCCGAGCGTCACCGCCCACTGCACGCGCGCCCACTGATGCAGCCAGTGCGGCCTGCCGATGCGGCCCACGCCGACATAAAGAATCACCGCCACCGCGCCAAAAGACAGCCAGAAACCCGGCGCCAATACTGCCCACGGATCGATCAGCACCACGGTCAGCAAAGCCAGCGCCAGCACAGACGACGCCGAACTGGCGCGCCCCATCCACAACGCCACTGCCACCACGGAAAGCATGAACAGGGTACGCTGGGTCGGCACGCCGAAACCCGACAGCAGCGCGTAAAACAAAGCTGCCACGGCGCCCGCCACCGCTGCCGCCTTGCGCGCCGGCAGGCGCAGGGCAAGCCTCTGGCTGTGCCGCCACAGGCCGTACACCAGCGCGAAGACCAGGCTGGAAATCATGGTGACGTGGAGCCCTGAAATCGATACCAAATGGTTTACTCCGGTGCGCAGGAACACCTTCCATTGGCCTGGGGAAATCGCGCTCTGCTCGCCCACCGCCAGCGCCTTGAGCACACCGGCGTAGGGCCGCTCGCCGAGCACCGCCTGAAACCGCTGAGCCACTCGTTCGCGCAGCATCTCGACCATGTAGCCGGGGCGATAGACACGTTCTGCCAAGCGGCGGTTGCTATCCTCCTGACGCACGTAGCCGGAGGCGCGGATGTGGCGCTCCAGCAGCCACGCCTCGAAATCGAAACCGTTCGGATTGGCATTGCCATGCGGGCGTTTCAGGCGCACCGTCAACTGCCAGCGCTCGCCAGCATGGAAATCGGGCGGCGCGACGTCTGATGCTTTCTTGCCGAAACCCTCGCTGTAGGCAGTGAGCTGAATGTGCGCGGGCACGACCGCTTCGAGGGTTTTTACGCGCTCGACGTCGAACGTAAAGCGCAGCCCGCGTTCGGTTTCCACCGGCAGGCCTGCCACCACGCCGACCACCTGGATATCGCGCCCTTCCCAGGCGGAAGGCAACGCATCGGCCAGCCGCAACTGGGCCATGAAGGCAGCCCAGAAAAAACCGAATCCGAGAAAAAACACCTTGGCCAGCAGCTCCCGTGGTGTCGCCGGAAGAAAACGGCCTGCCAGCCACAGCAGCGGCAGCAGGGGCGCCCAGGCCAGATTCGGCAGCACGGCCTGCTGTTGCAGGAGCCAGACACCCAGGACGAAAGCGAGAATATTGGTGGTCATGGCAAAATCAGGCCAGAGGCAATCGGCCAGAAGCTAGAAGCGTTCCTGCTATGCGGATTTTCTTATAGCTCATCATCGGTTGTCTCTCGCCTGCTATCATCCTAGAAGAGGTTTCCAGGATCATTCACCATGCTCAGAAAATATCTCAGAAAGCTCCTGCCCAGCACTCACAGCATGAGAGATCACAGGCATCTGCGCCTTTTTGGCCCGCTCCTGCATCATCCCAATCTGTGGCACCTGAATCGTCACTCTGTCGCCGGTGGCGTGGCGGTGGGCCTGTTCACCGGCCTGATTCCGGGTCCGGTGCAGATGCTGTTCGCGGCCATTGTCGCCGTGGTGTTCCGCGTCAACCTGCCGGTGGCGGTATTCACCACTTTCTACACCAATCCCCTCACCTTCGTCCCACTCTATCTGCTCGCTTATGAAATCGGCGCATTCGTGACCGGCAGGGGCGACGGCATACACAACCTCCACACTGAATTCCAGGCAGAAAACCTGGCTGACTGGCTGCCCGCCTTCTTCAACTGGCTGGGCTCACTCGGCATGCCGCTGCTGGTTGGGGTCCCCATCCTCGGCTCGATCTTTTCGGTATGTGGTTATTTTCTGGTGCGCGGGCTGTGGCGACTGCATGTCGTGATCAGCTGGCGACGACGGCAAAAGAGAAGAAGCAGGTAGGCTGGGGTAAGCAAAGCGCACCCCAGCAGGTTACCTGGCAAAACGCTGGGATTCGGTTCCCTCATCCCAGCCTACGCACTGTTTTCCAGCACTCCGTCCACCAGACGAAGTACGCGTTGCGTCCGCGCCGCCAACTCGTGGTCATGGGTGACGATGATGAAACTGGTACCCAACTCCTGGTTCAACTCCAGCATCAGGTCGAACACCCCTTCCGCGGTATGGCGGTCGAGGTTGCCGGTCGGCTCGTCCGCCAGCACGCAGGCCGGACGCGTTACCAGGGCACGGGCCACGGCGGCACGCTGGCGCTCGCCGCCGGAAAGCTCGCCGGGCGTGTGGCCGAGGCGGTGCCCCAGGCCGACCTGCTTGAGTATCACCGCTGCCTGCTCATACGCTGCATCCGGCTTCATGCGCCGGATCAGAAGCGGCATGGCGACATTTTCCATGGCAGAAAACTCCGGCAGCAGATGGTGAAACTGGTAAATGAAGCCGAGCGATCGGTTGCGCAGACTGCTGCGCTCGGATTCACCCAGTTTATTGACGTTACGCCCCATGATGGCAACTTCGCCCGAGGAAGCATCATCCAGCCCGCCCAGTAAATGCAGCAGCGTGCTTTTGCCGGAGCCTGACGTGCCGACGATCGCCACCCGCTCGCCCTGCACGATTTGCAGATTTACGCCGAGCAGCACCGGCACATCGACCTTGCCCTGATGGAAAACCTTGCGCAGATTAGTGCAGGAAAGCACGGTCTGGTGAGGGGTGAAGAGTGAGGAGTGAGGAGAAAACCCATCATGCTTTTCCCCACTCATCACCGCCAGCTCCTCACTCCTCACTCCTATCTCCTCACTCATATTTCAACGCCTCCGCCGGATTGGTCTTGGAAGCACGCCAGCTGGGGTAGAGCGTCGCCAGCAGGGTGAGCACGAACGACACGGCGGCGATCACTCCGACATCGCGGCTTTGCAGGTCAGAGGGCAGTTCGCTGATGTAGTACACGTCCTTGGCGAGGAAATGCACGCCGAACAGGCGCTCGATAGCCGGTACCACCACGTCGATATTCAGCGCCAGCACGACGCCGCCCACCACGCCGATGAGCGTGCCGATGACCCCGATCAGGGTGCCCTGGACGATGAAAATTTTCATGATGCTCGCGGGGGAAGCACCCAGCGTGCGCAGGATGGCGATATCCGCCTGCTTGTCGGTGACCGCCATCACCAGGGTAGAGACGATGTTGAACGCCGCCACCGCCACGATCAGCAGCAGGATAATGAACATCACGTTCTTTTCGATCTGGATCGCGCGGAAGAAATTGGCGTGCTGCCGCGTCCAGTCGCTGATATAGATGTCGTCGCCGAAGCGACCGGACAGTTCCCGCGCCACCTGCGGGGCCTGGTTCATGTCCTTGAGCTTGAGCCGTACGCCGGAAATACGGCTGCCCATGCTGTACAGCTTGGCCGCATCGTCCAGATGAACCAGTGCCAGCCCGGCATCGAATTCGTACATGCCGGCCTCGAAAATCCCCACCACGCCGAACTGCTTCACTCGCGGCATGATGCCGGCCGGAGTAACCCGCCCCTGCGGTGCAATCACCACCACCTTGTCACCCACCGAGACAGACAGCGTCCGCGCCAGTTCGGAGCCCAGCACGATGCCGAACTCGCCGGAACGCAATGCATCCAGCCGGCCCACCTTCATCTTGTCGGCCAGCTCGGACACCTGCGCCTCGCGATCAGGCAGAACACCCCGCACCACCGACCCCTGCACGGTCTGGTCATAAGACAGCAACCCCTGCGCCATGATGTAGGGTGCCGTGCCAACCACTTCGGGATGCTGCGCCGCCGCCTCGGCAATGCTTTGCCAATCGGCCAGGGTATTGTTTGCGCCGCTGATCTGGGCATGCGCTGCCACGCCCAGGATGCGGGTGCGCAATTCCTTCTGGAAGCCGTTCATCACGGAAAGCACCACGATCAGGGCGGCCACGCCAAGCGCAATACCCAGCATGGAGACCAGGGAAATAAAGGAAATGAAGTGGTTGCGCCGCTTGGCGCGGGTATAACGCAGGCCGACAAAGAGCTCGAAAGGTTGCACGGGTATGAATGAATGACAAAGGCGCCAGTTTGCCACTTAACGGCTGGAAACACAAAACCGGCCAACCTTCTCCCGAAAGAACCCTGGGAGAGTTGGCCTGTCGCCAGTCTGGTGATAACCTACTCACCTAATGCACTGCCATCTTCTCATTCCGGGCCTGTTTCCGCCCTTCCGCCCCGAAACCAGAAATGCGTTACGGGATCTATCCCTGCCCGCTCTGGCAACGTTGCTGGCGCGCGGCAGCCAGAAAACGCTTCCGGATGACAGCATGGATACCTGGCTGTGCCGAGCATTCGGCGTCGAGAAACAGTACGACCGGCCAGTAGCGGCCTTTACCCTGCTGGCAAACGGCGGCAATCCCGGCAACGACTTCTGGCTGCTGGCGGAACCCGTTCACCTCCAGCTGCAACGCGACCGGCTGGTGCTGGCGGATGCCACCAATCTGGACATCACTCAGGAAGAGGCGGAAAGCCTGACTGCCGCCCTTAACGAGCATTTTTCCGATGACGGTCTGAGCTTCTTTCCGACCCGGTCCGGCCAGTGGCATTTGCGCCTGACGCCCCCTCCCGGCCACCTGAAAACCCATTCCCTGGAAACCGCCATAGGCAGGAATATCCGGAATATTCTGCCTGGCGGGCCGGATGGCAGACGCTGGCACAGCATCCTCAATGAAACCCAGATGTTGCTGCATCGCCATCCGGTCAACGAGTCGCGGGAACAGCGCGGCTTGCCCCCGGTGAACAGCATCTGGCCTTGGGGCGGGGGGGTGCTGCCAACCAGTCTGAGCACAGATTTCGTCCATATCTGTTCAGACAACGCGTTGACCTGCGGCCTGGCAATCGCTACCGACACCCCCTGCACCAACCTGCCCGAGACCGCGAAGGAATGGCTGAAGGCTAACCAGGCTGGCTCGCATCATCTGGTTGTTCTCGACTCGCTGCACACCGCCGCCCTGCACGGAGACGTTCTTCACTGGCGTGACACACTGTTGCGCCTGGAAAAAAACTGGTTTGGGCCGCTGCGCCAGGCATTGTCCCGCGACAGAATCTCCCGATTGACGCTCTATGCTTTCGATGGGAAGCAGGCCAGATCTTATTCAACCAGCCGAACCGACTTGTGGAAATTCTGGCTCCGCGCCAAGCCGCTGGAAGCCTATCTTGGCGACGCCTGATCATGATGAACACCCCTGATTTCTTTACCGATGCGCCCAAAATCACCCTGCATGACCCGCTGGCCGAGTTCCTGGGTGCCACAAAGAATGGCGTCATCGAGTATTGTTACCTCGACGCGGTCAAACTGGCCGGGCACTCCTGCCCGACCGTGGCAGGCGCCTGGTTGATGACGCGCAAGGCACTGGCGAGCCTGTATGGCGACGAACTGCCGGTGAGGGGCGCAATCCAGGTTTCATTTCGTGACGGCCAGGCTGACGGCGTAACCGGGGTGATCGCCAACGTCGTCGGCCTTCTCACCGGCGCGGCGCAATCCGGTGGCTTCAAGGGAATTGGAGGAAAATTCGACCGGCGCAACCTGCTGCATTTCAATGCCGCCATCGCCGGCGAGATTCGCTATACCCGGCTGGATACCGGAACCAGTGTGGATACAACCTATCATCCGGAATGTGTCGCGCCCTGCCCCGGCATGAAAGAGCTGATGCAGAAGGCCATGATGGGCGTTGCCAATGCGGATGAACGAAACCGGTTCGGCCAGCTATGGCAGGACAGGGGCAAGCGCATCCTGATCGACCATGCCGACGATGCCGAGATGATCTCCGCCATCATCAACGCGGGGTAGGAGCGTGGCTGAGCACAATGAAATTTCCCTGGTGCTCACGCCGGATATGGTCGAAACCCAGTGCCTGGAAGCCATCAAACAATCGCGCAACACCAGCCATGCTCTGGCGGCGCTGATTACCCTGCAGTCCTTTATTTCTGCCACTGTCCGCCCGGCAGATCGCCACACCCCCGCTTACGAAGCCAGCAAGTCAACCATCGAAAAGCACGCAATTGCAATACGGGAAAAAATTCTCGCCGAAAATGCGAAAACCCTGGCCGAATCGATCATGCAGAGAAATCGACAGGAAATCGCGCGCATACACACTGCGTTATCCCGCAATGGTTTCTGGCAGGCGGCGCAGCAGGCCATCAGCCAACTTGGGCCGGATGATCTGGCCGCCTCTGCCGCATGGGCAAAAGACTGGTGTAGCGCCGCCAGGACGCAAGCCCAGGCCGCCAGTGGCTACCCGGATGCACTGGATTTCAGCAAGGCCGGGATTGCCGCAACCGAATATGCCGCCATGACGGAAATCAACCATTATTTGTCCGATTTCATCGGTTAAATGGCGATATAAGGGAAATCCTTATTGACAAACAAACCTTCCACACAACCTGTGGATAAGATTGTGCATAAGCTGTATAGATGAGCGGCAAGTCCATTACAAACAAGGAATAAAAACAATTTGATTAAATTCTGCGCTTACGCTCTTATTGATATTAATCAGCAAGTTATAAACAAACCTATGTTTTATCATGATGTTATGCAGGTCATTTCTTGGCCGTGATCCAAATTGTGGATGAATCATTCCCCGAATGCTTTGTCAAGTGATGGTTCATTTAATAAAAAAGGGGGCTTTCGCAGCCCCTGAACACGCGGTACTTCAGTTTATTATTAAATACCCTTACGCAGCCACCCTGAGAAACAGCTTCTCAATTTCGGAATAACCTCTCTCCCTGAGTTGCTCCGTTTCCGATTTCATGATGTTGTTGAATTTAACCCGGTCAATCAGTCCCAGCCTCAAGTCGAAAGAGAAATCCATCTCGATTTCGCGCATCAGCTTCTGAATCATCAATTCCTTGTTCATGGCAGCCTCCTTACTGTTTTTGTGTCTGTAATTTTTTAACGGACGGCCCCATAAAAACTTGAGGCGTAACCTGGGCGTGACGATATTTAACCTGCCGGACATTCGCCCTGCATAAACTTTCCATCACCTACACTATAAAACAGGCACATACTCTCTGAGCGTGGATTTTCCCAGGTATTTTGCAGACTGAACCTCAAAGTCAGGTTTTCACGGCCATGAAACGAAACGACAAAAATTCAGCGCAATTGCGAAAGGAAGCAGAGGAGCGACTTGCACACGTATCGAAAACGAAGCTGAAGCCTCACCCCATCGAGGAACTCCTGCATGACCTTCAGGTGCATCAGATCGAACTGGAGATGCAGAATGAGACTTTGCGGCAGTCCCAGATTGAACTGGAGGAGTCTCGTGACCGCTACGTGGATTTTTATGACTTTGCTCCCGTCGGTTACGTCACCCTCAACCACGACGGCATAATCAACGAAATCAACCTCACCGGTGCCGCGCTGCTCGGAGTGGAGCGCAACAACCTATTGCGCCACGGCTTCACCCATTTCATTGTCCCGGAGGACCGCAACCGGTGGAATCACCATTTTCTGAATGTTCTCACATGATGCGGGTGATTTGCTGCTGATAGAGGTAGCCAATCGTCTCATCCGTTGCGTGCGTGAAGTTGATACCGTCGCACGCTTTGGCGGGGATGAGTTTGTGGTAATACTCAGCGAGCTGAGCGAAGATAAGGCCGAATCCACCACACAAGCCAGCATCGTCGCCGAAAAAATCCGTACCGCGCTGGCAGAGCCTTATGTGCTAAAAATTCAGCATGAGGGGCAAGCGGAAATGAGCATTGAGCACCGTTACTCATCGAGCATTGGCGTGGTGCTGCTTATCAATCACGAAATCAGTACTGAAGATATTATCAAGTGGGCCGATATGGCGATGTACCAAGCCAAAGAGACCGGGGGCAATCAGATTCGATTTTTTGACGCCGCGAATACTTGACGGCCCGGTTTGTCGATTTTTCCCGTGCCCCCTGGTTTAACCGATTTTTCCGGAATCAATCCGCCTCAAATAAAGGATAGTTGAAGCAACGTGGCTTCCCACTCCTTTTTACCGGCAGGCTGGCCAGCATATGCACAGTTCCGCTGCCGTACTTGCCATTAATCGCATCCATCGTTTCCAGCAGCGAACCCTGACGTCCATCCTGTTCCATGACGCCGAACAGATCGTGGGTCACGCCGGCGGCAAAGCGGATATCCGACGCCACCACGCCGCAGCCCCGGTACATCTCCCCAGGCTGGAAAAGCCGCTCCAGCGCCGCCTGCACCACCCGGGACAGGACGAAATAACTGGCGGTCGGGTAGTCGAGGCGGATTTCCGCGCTGGCGCTGTCGAATGATTTCAGGCGCAGGAACACCGCCAGTTTCGCCGCCAGGTAGCGCTTCGTCACCAGCTCCGTCGCCACGCGGGTGGTGTGATGGGTCAAATGGGCGGCCAGCATTTCCCGGCTGGCGGTAATCTCCCCCAGGGAGGCGGTGCGAGCGATGCTTTTCGGCAGGCGAGGTTCAAGCTCCAGCGCAAACACCTTCTCGCCGCGCAGCTCGCACCGCAGATCAGTTCCCGCCCTGCCCATCAGCTTGCGGATCAGCGTTTCATCGGCTTCGATGAATTGCAGGGCAGTGGCTATCCCGAACTTGTCGAGCAGTGCTTCGCGGTTGGCGCCGATACCGGGAATATCGCGGGCTTTGACGCGGGCCAGGAATTCGGCGATGTGCCGCCCCGGAACGATGGTCGTACCGTCCGGCTTGTTGAATTCAGAAGCAATCTTGGCCAGGGTTTTGGTGACGGATACGCCGACCGAAACGGTGATGCCGGTTTCGCGCCTGACCGCCTCCCGCATAGCATGGGCAATCTCGCCATAGCCCTTGCGCCACAAGCTGAGCAGGCCGTTCAGGTCGATAAAACCCTCATCGATGGAATAGACTTCGATTTCGGGAGAGAACCGGGCGAGGATGGCAAACAGCTTGTCCGACATCTGGCCGTAATAGCCAAAATCGGCGGGGATGTACTCGGCATCGGGAAGCCGCTTCTTCGCCTCCCACACCGGCATGCCGGTGCTGATCCCGGCGGCCTTGGCGTCGTAGGTCTTGGCCACCACGCAGGCGTCCTGGCTGGACAGAACGCACACCGGGCGGCCCCTCAGATCAGGGCGGCGCGCCAGCTCGCAGGAAGCGAAAAAACAATCGGCATCGACATGGGCGATAGCGTGCGGCCAGTCGGAAACAAGCATGGTAATGGGTGAGGAGTGAGGAGATAGAAGTGAGGAGCAAGGTCAAAAGCGGCGTAGAAATCGATTGTTTTTTCTCCTCACCCCTCACTCCTCACTTGTACTTCCTGACCAATCCCACCACCACGCCGAAAATCTCCAGCGATCCGGTCGGACGAATGATCGGGTAGGCAGGGTTGGCCGGGCGCAAAACGAACTGGCCCTTTTCGCGTTCCAGATATTTGAGGGTGAATTCGTTATCGACGATGGCGACGACGATATCGCCGACATTCGCGGCGGGCTTCTTCTCCACTGCCACAATGTCACCGGGATGGATGCCGGCATCGATCATGGAGTCGCCCTTGACCGTCACCAGCACAGTTTGCGAGGGGCGCTCGACCAGGTACTCATCGATGGTCAGCATGTCGTGCTGGGCATCGTTGGCCGGGCTGGGAAAGCCCGCCCGCACGCTGTCCGCCAGGTGGCGCTCGAAGAATTTTCCGCCCGGCTTGAGCCGCTTATCCGGCGTGATTTCGAGGAAATCCTGCAATTTCAGGCGCGCGACCAGCGCCGCCACCGAGGATTTCGACTTGAGGCCGAGCAACCCGGCCATGGTGGCATAGGAAGGCAAGACCCGATGCTGGGCATAATAGTCCTGGAGCTGGTCCAGGCAAGAACGATCGTTCAACATGAGTCGAAGTGTAAGGAACGAACGATCGTTCGTCAAGCACTGCCTTCTACCTCACTCCCACAACCATGCGGCACCGCGCACGCCGCTGGAATCGCCGAACCGATTGCGCTCCAGCCGGGTATCCACCCGATCGGAAAACACATAGCGCCTCCAAATTCCGGGCACATTTTTATACAGGCGTTCGATGTTAGACATGCCGCCACCCAGCACGATGACATCGGGATCGAGAATATTGATCACATGCGCCAGCGAACGCGCCAGGCGATTTTCATAGCGCAGCAAGGTCTGCTCGCACGCGGCATCACCAGTCGCCACCCGCGCCACGATGGTCGCGGCGTCGAGTTTTTCACCGCCGACTCGCTGATGGTCTGCCGACATCCCCGGCCCGGAAAGAAAGGTCTCGATGCAGCCGTGCCGCCCGCAGTAGCAAGCCGGCCCCGGAAGCTCTGCATCCTCTGGCCAGGGCAGCGGATTATGCCCCCACTCGCCGGCGATGCCGTTGGCCCCGGTCAAAACATGACCGTTAACAACGATGCCGGCACCGCTGCCGGTGCCGATAATGACCCCGAATACCACCTCGGCACCGGCAGCGGCGCCATCAGTGGCTTCGGAGAGGGCGAAACAGTTGGCATCATTGCTGATCCGCAACTTGCGCTGCAGCAAGGATTCCAGGTCCTGAAAAATCGGCTGGCCGTTGAGGTGCACCGAATTGGAATTTTTGAGCAGGCCGGTAGCCCTGGAAATGGCGCCTGGCGTACCGATGCCAACCGTTCCAGTTTGCCCGAGTATGGCCTCCGCCTGATGCACCAGATCGGCAATTGCCCGCAACGTGCCGGCGTAATCTCCCCGAGGGGTCGGCACGCGTCGGCGCAGAAGCTCGTCGCCCCCATCATCCAGAGCGATGATTTCGATTTTGGTGCCCCCGAGATCAATACCCAGCTTCATGGCGCTTCCTGATGACATTATCCTGTACTGCATGTATCAAAATTTATGCCCTTAGTATAGGCATTCTCTTTATGCATAAAGCCTATTTTTGCTTATCACAGAATACACCTTCTGCTTATTCTAGCCCTTCCTCCGCCTCTGTAGACTAACTCCTGAAATCTGAAAAAAAACGCTGCGCATTTCCGAAGAACGAACAGGCAAAGGAAAATAACATGTTCGCGATGACACGCCATAATACAGATCTGGAAGATAATGGCCTTCTGGACGTCCTGGAAGATGAAGAATCCAATCAGCCGCCAGAAGAACTAGTGGAACTTTCATCCGGAACAGAAGCATTCGGCGAGTTCCAGGGCGACGCCACCATGATCTATCTCAATGAGATCGGACGCAATGCCCTTTTGACGGCGAAGGAAGAGCGGGAACTTGCAACCCGTGTCAGAGAAGGCGATTTCAACGCTCGCCAGCGCATGATCGAATGTAATCTTCGCCTGGTCGTCAGCATCGCAAAACGCTACATCAACCGTGGCATGGCCCTGCTGGACCTGATCGAGGAAGGCAATCTGGGACTTATACACGCCCTGGAAAAATTCGAGCCGGAGCGGGGTTTCCGCTTTTCCACCTACGCCACCTGGTGGATACGGCAGAATATCGAACGCGCCATCATGAACCAGTCGCGCACCATCCGCATTCCGGTTCATGTGATTCGGGAGATGAACACCTGCCTTCAGGCATTCCGGCGCATTGAGTCCCACAAGGGCGACGAACCCAGCGCAGAAGAGGTGGCGCAGTTATTGGACAAACCGGTAGCCGATGTGCGTTATGTACTGAACCTGAATGAACGCATGGCATCCCTGGACACGCCGCTGGATATCGACCCCAGCCTCTCCCTGGGCGATGCGATTCCGGACGAGAATATCCAGCCCCCCGAAGTGCAATTGCAGCAGAGCCAGGTTGAGGCGCTCGTGCAGCAATGGATGGGTGAACTGGGAAGCAAGCAGCGCTGCGTGATAGAGCGGCGTTTCGGCCTGAACGGCCACCAAACCCACACCTTGGGAAAAGTGGCTGAAACCCTTGAAATCACCCGGGAACGGGTGCGCCAGATTCAGCTTGAAGCATTGCAGGCCCTGCGTCATATCCTCACGCGCAACGGTCTTTCGAAGGAAGTCCTGTTCTGACCAAAGCTGGCGTGATTGCCGGCCCCTAACGTCCATGGCAAACTGCCATGACCGTTTCCCTCTCTCCTTGCTCTCTCCCGGAGGGAGAGAGGGACGAAGTCTCGCTTCGCGAGCTTCACTGGTAGGCAAGCAAACCTCAAGCATCCACTTGCGACAAACATGAAGAACCCCGGCATGCCGGGGTTCTTTATGCTATCCAGAACCCCCCATTCTCACACTAGCACATTATCGTTTTGGGTATTACACTGGAGCCCATTCAACCTTTACATTTCAGCAATCCATGTCCATAGACACTCAAAACAATTATCTGGTGATCACCGCTTCAGGCGAAGACAAAATCGGCCTCGTCGATCGGCTTTCGAGCAAAATCACCGAGAGCGGATGCAATATCGAAGAAAGCCGCATGGCCGTACTGGGCGGGCAGTTCGCCTTGATCATGCTGCTTTCCGGCCCCTGGAACGCGCTTTCCAAGCTCGAGGGCCAAATGGGCGCGATGGGCGATCAGTTGGGGCTCACCATCATCCACAAACGAACCCAGCAACGGGAACGGACGCAACCGGTGGTTCCCTACAGGGTGGAAGTGGTGGCCATGGATCATCCCGGCATCGTTCGCAACCTGGCCGCCTTCTTCTCCAAAAACGGCATCAACATCGAAGAACTTCAAACCGACACGTACCCGGCGCCTCACACCGGCACACCGATGTTTTCCGTCACCATGACGGTGGGCATTCATGCCGACGTTCACATCCCCACCCTGCGTGGAAATTTCCTCGATCACTGTGATGATTTGAATCTGGACGCGAGCTTTGAACCCGCACGAATTTAATGCCTAGCAGCTTGTCGGGCTTGAAGAATCGAAGCGAAAATTCGGCTGGGCGAGGACAGATTTTGCTGGTTTTGCAGGTCAATAGTCATTCTATTGACCAAAAAAGCGGCAAGATATGGACCGGCCAGGCGGATTTGCAGCCGATTTCCTTTAAGCCCGACAAGCTGCTAGGTATGCAAATGCTGTCTTCAAGAAGAAATTCAGCGTTCGCAACAAGTTGATTTATTAGACCGATAACGGGCATTGCACCCCTTATCAGCCCATTTCTTCGACGATTCCATTCGACCAGCGCAGCGCCTCTACTTGCGCGCCCATCAGGTCTTTTACAGCCAGCCCCAGATCTTCCAATATTTCTCCGGCATGATCGAACTGCCCAAGTTCTGTCATTTCTGCCAGTGCGAGAAGGCCACCCAGATTGCCTGTCTTATGAATCAGAGCCTCAATAATCTGGTCTGCCGGGTTCACAAGATCGATCACTTCAATCAGGGGCCGGTCCAGGAGCGCATCCAGCAAAGACAAAATACCCGTCATGAAAGCCTGATCATGAAAATCCCTGTCATTTTCCCTGAGTTGCAAAGCGAGCAACTCCATCAACCTCCCCCGCCTTGCCACAAGCTGCAATAGTGGGCTGAAGTTCTCTTCATTTTGTTGCGGGGTATATAGCAAGAGTTGCAGCCAGCGTTGCATCTGGCGTCGGCCAAGAATTTTAATCGCCTGGTTGAATGAGGATATTTTCGTCTTCAGCCCCATCGACACCGAATTGACCAACCGTAAAAGTTTAAGGCTCAAGCCGGCATCCATTTTCAGGGCCTGCTCAATTTCATGGTCGAGCGCATCGGTCAGGATGAGACCCAGCAACTTGAGCATTACCGCCTGATAAGGCGGGGTGCGTCTGCCAATCACCAAATGGGGGCGCGCAAAGTAATAGCCCTGAAACAAGTCGAACCCCGCCTCTGCGCATAACAGATACTGCTCGTGGCTTTCGACTTTTTCGGCCAGAAGTTTTACCTGGTGGGTCCTGAGCTTCTCAACGATCTGTAGCGTGGAAGGCCAATCCTGCTGTGTAATATCTACTTTTACGATATCCACAATTTCAAGAAACGGATCGAAAGCGCTGTCATTGACATAATCGTCCAGCGCCAAACTAAAACCGCTCTTTTTTAGTTCCCGGCAGCGCTCGATCAGCGGAAGGTCAACCACCACTGTTTCCAGCAACTCCAGTGTGACCCGCTGTTGTGACAGAATTTCAATCGCATCGCTCATTACCAGCGCTTTGCCCACGTTGATAAAGCACGCGTACCCGGCCAAGGCTTCGCCAATTTCCAGATGGCTGAATGCGTAGCTGATTACCTGCGCAGTGGCCTGCGTATTGTCAAGAATAAGCGCCGAATTCAGCTCGCCACTACGAAATAGCAATTCATACGCCACCAGACGCTGCCGCTTGTCCAGAATGAGTTGCAACCCCAAGAATACTTCCTGCACTTGCGGCAGGTCATGCATGTTTATTCATCTATCTATCTTTACATTGGGATCAGCAAAAAATAAGTCCTCGTTCGTTTTTCTCATGATATCGTAATATCGCAAAACAGTTAACCCGAATTTTCAAAGCATCCAGAAAGCAAAACTGGTATTAATTTTCGGTCAATCCAACGACCTCTCTGGCTGAGACACGAAGATCCTTCGACCATCTGTCGTCACCGACAACCTGCGTACCGGCAACCAACGCATCGGCAATCTCACCCCTGTTCCACCCCAGGCTAGCAAGCAGATCGAGCGCCACGCCATCGGCCTCATGCAATTGGTCGATTTTGTAACTTTCTATCGCTATCCGGGCACCGACAAACGAAGCCGCCGATGAAACTGCTGAAGCTGTTGCAGCCGCCGAAGCTGACTGTATCAAGGCGGCGGAACCGCGAATAATGTTGGCAACGGGCAGCAACACCTGGGCCGCTATGGAAAACAGGATGCTGGTCGCCGAATCCTCGTCATGGTGACGGCTGATTACATGCCCCATCTCGCGAGCAATCAGGAAGGCCAAAGCCTCTTCATCAAGGCGTAGCTTTTGCACGCCTCGGAAAATTACCACCGTACCGGCCGCACTGGATGCACTCCCCGGTTCGACCTTTTCGGCAACCACAAACTCAAATTGGCTGAACCGCTCAGCGAGATCGGGATAAATTTCAAAGGCGGATTGCGCCAGACGTGTACCCAGTCGCTGGACCCTTTGATCGAAAGCACGATTAAGCATGCATTCCATCCCAGCGCAGGATGAAGGCATGCCCGCTTCAGAAGCGAGACTCAAGCGCATACCCACCTCGGAATGAACAGCGCTTACCGAGGCTGGCACGGTCACCTGCATACGCCCCTGGGGCGACGTTGCGCACGCCCCAAGCAACATACTGGCAAGGACAACAAACCAGACCCGGACAATCATGAGTGCACCCTTCGAAATAACATCGGCTGATTTCGGAGAATGATCCGTTCACCACTCGCTGTCAAATCAAAGCATTAGTGGGCCTGACCGCCACCCCCTAAATATCCTAACAGTCGGCCAACCAGCGAAAACCTATGACTATTTAATGAGCCCGACTGGCTTGTCAGCAGGCGAGGTGGAGACGTAAAAATAGCGAGGATCTTCATCGATGAAGCGATCGATTACGGCGGTCTGTGAACGGCTTTCGCCAGGAGCGAGGCCCGATCGACCGGCCACCTCTGCGCTGCCGATCTGGACGCCATAACGATCGAACACAAATATTCTGGCCTCGGGGTAAACAGTTCTGGTCGTAGTGTTTTCCATCACCAGCTTGTACTCGTAGCGGCTCGTAGCATTTTGATTCAGTATCGTAAAAACGATGTTCTTGAGGTAAGAACCATTGATCTTGAGCACCTTGTCCGGCACCAAATCAATCAGGTGCGGAAGCCGCCCTTTAGTCATCTCCGATAATATCTTCCTGGCCCGCTCCAGTTCGATGCCCGCTTGGCTCAGGTCCTGGCGGAGTTTGGCGAGTTCAGCATTGCGCACTTCGCCTTCTCCGACAAGGCCACTGATGCGTACAACGGAGAATATAATCACGATAAACAATGCCGCCAAGGAAACGGAAAGTGCAATCATCAGCGCCAATCTGCGGCTCACCTTGTGAAGAGTCGGACTCGATCGGTATGAATGGCCACGCCCGGAATGACGCGCGGAGCGTGTGGCCGAGGAATCAAACCGCGCGTCTTCCGCGAAAGGGACGTCGAACGTTTTTTCGTCCATTACACCAGCCTCACTATAAAAAACACCTGACTTCCGCCTTGCATAGCCTGCGGGGGCTTGAAAAAGACGGATCGCATCGGCTCAAAGTAACCGCTTTTGAGTCTAGCAGATACCTACCGATGTTCCAGCCACACACCGACGAAACCAAATTTTACTTATTCATAAGCGTCCGGCCATCACCGCCCAGCCAAGAGGTTTAGCCAATGCCATGCAGAACAGGCAACCGAATAACTCGAGGGCTGCATTCTCACGGCCTTGGCAAAGACACACAAAAAACCGGCATAATAATCGGCACAATAAATTATTAATGTATATAATTACCTATATATATTAACAAGATAAACCGGCATAATAATCGGCATGAAATACACTTTTCCAGATCATCCAGCACAAATGGAGCCGCTCATCTCCCCTGTTGACGACATCATGCTTGATCGTTGCTACGAGATTGCCATTGCATCTGCAAAACTGGTTGCCTCCGTCCATCCGGTAACCGCGCATGAAATTGGATCGCTAGTCAGCGGAATGAACTGCTACTACTCAAATCTGATAGAAGGGCACGATACCAAACCTGTCGACATCGACAGGGCAATGGCTGGGGATTACTCAGAAAAGCCAGAGAAGCGCATTCTGCAACTGGAAGCCCGGGCGCATATTGAAGTTGAGCGCAAATATCTAGGATTAACCCAGCCAAATAATGACCGCTATTTCGATTTGAACACGATGATGGCTATTCACCGTGATTTTTATAATCGTTTGCCAGAAGACCTGCACTGGGCGACTTCTAAAAGCTGGAAAATATCTAAAGTGGTTCCGGGCGAGCTACGCAGCCAGGACGTGGAAGTAGGCGCTCATCTTCCTCCTGCGTTTGCGGCATTGCCTTCTTTCATAGAACGCATGCAAGAGGCTTATGACCTTGAGTGGAAGTCGAACAGACACCCATTCCAGAAAATACCGATTGTTGCCGCCGCTCATCATCGCCTCTTATGGGTTCACCCTTTCCTCGACGGGAATGGGCGTGTCGCACGACTGATGTCAGTCTTGGCAATGAAAGCAGCGGGAATCGATGGGATCGGGATGTGGTCTCCCGCACGTGGGTTATCTAAAAAAGTGGATGACTATCGGCGTTTGCTTCAGGCTGCAGATAGCCAAAGGCGGGGGAATCTTGATGGACGAGGAAACTTGTCTGCGTCGGCTTTGCGCGATTTCTCGATGTTTTACATTGAGACCTGTTTGGATCAAGTAAAATTTATGTTGGACATGTTCGACATGGATAAACTACGGTCGCGTGTTGAGCACTTCTTCGGCATTGCGGAAACGAATAAACTTTATCGTAAGGAAGGCGCCAGAATTGTACTGGAAGCGATTCATTGCGGGGAGATCGCCAGGGGTGATGCCGAACGCCTCACGGGATTGGGTGAGCGACTATCTCGCGATATTCTTGGCTCCCTGATTAGAGCCGGCCTTCTAAAGTCAGACACGCCCAAAGGATCTGTTCGTGCCGCTTTTCCTGCCTTTGTGACGGGATACTATTTCCCCAATCTTTTCCCTGCCGGGTCGCCCGATGAAATATTTTCTGATCTAAAAAATAGGGGATCTATATCTCTTGTCCGCAGCAGGTTTCATGACTCTAGGAATTGATTTGAATGGAGAATACTTGAGTGAAGCCCGTGCAAAAGTGTCACCAATCACGAGATAAAAAAGAAAAAGGCCACCCGAAGGTAGCCTAACTCTTTGTTACGTATGGTGCGCCGGAAGGGATTCGAACCCCTGACCCCTTGGTTCGTAGCCAAGTACTCTATCCAGCTGAGCTACCGGCGCCTTTGTGAAGGCGGCATTATATGCTAAAAAACGCTGCCAAACAATGGCGGAGAGAGAGGGATTCGAACCCTCGGTAAGGCTATAAACCCTACGCTCCCTTAGCAGGGGAGTACCTTCGACCACTCGGCCATCTCTCCGAAGTGCGCAAGGATACCGTCTTAGGCCTAAAAGGTCAAACCGCTCAGACCGCCTGCTCCAGGCCAAATGCCTTATGCAGCACGCGAACAGCCAGTTCCATGTATTTCTCGTCAATCACCACAGAAATCTTGATTTCTGAAGTGGAAATCATCTGGATGTTGATCCCTTCTTCCGCCAGGGTCCTGAACATGTTACTGGCAATCCCGGCATGGGATCGCATGCCGACACCAATCACGGAGACCTTGGCGATGCGGTCATCACCGGAAATCTCGCGGGCGCCGATGTGAGCTTGCACGCCTTTCAGCACCTCCAGTGCTTTTTTGTATTCGTTGCGATGCACAGTAAACGTGAAGTCGGTGGTGCCGTCTGCGCCAACGTTCTGAATAATCATGTCCACGTCAATATTGGCTTCGCCGACCGGGCCTAGTATCTGGTAAGCAATGCCGGGACGATCCGGCACGCCGAGCACGGTAATTTTTGCCTCATCGCGGTTGAACGCGATGCCCGAAATAATCGCTTGTTCCATTTTGTCATTTTCCTCAAAGGTGATCAGAGTACCTTCCCCTTCGTCATCGAAGCTGGAGAGCACGCGCAACTTGACCTTGTACTTGCCGGCAAATTCTACCGAGCGGATTTGCAGCACTTTGGAGCCGAGGCTCGCCATCTCCAGCATTTCTTCAAAGGTGATGGTCTTTAGCCGGCGCGCTTCCGGAACAAGGCGCGGATCGGTCGTATAGACACCATCCACATCAGTGTAGATCTGACACTCATCGGCCTTCAGCGCCGCTGCCAGCGCCACGCCTGTGGTGTCGGAACCGCCGCGACCGAGGGTGGTGATATTGCCTTTTTCGTCCACGCCTTGGAAGCCTGCCACCACGACCACATAGCCTGCGTCCAGGTCGGATCGCATGTTGTGTTCTTCGATGTCGAGGATGCGCGCCTTGGAGTGCGCGCTATCGGTGATGATTTTGACTTGGGAGCCGGTGTAGCTCCGCGCCTTCAGCCCCAGTTCCATCAGTGCCATGGAAAGCAGCGCAATCGTCACCTGCTCGCCGGTGGAAAGCAATACATCCATTTCCCGCAGATCGGGGTTGGGTTGAACTTCCTTAGCCAGAGCAACCAGACGATTAGTCTCACCGCTCATGGCGGAAACAACGACTACGACCTGGTGGCCTAACATCTTGAATTTAGCTACGCGCTGGGCAACATTCTTGATCCGCTCGGGAGTACCGACCGAAGTGCCGCCATATTTCTGAACAATCAGTGCCATTGCACACCCACAAAAAAATCATGATTTTAATTCAATTACGGAAAGATGACGAGCACAGGAAAAACATCCGCCAAAAAAATTGACAAATATCAAGACCGAAGCCCTCTAGGGAACTCCCATAGAAACCCAATGTCATCATTAATGTGTATATTTAAAATAACCATGCTAAGATTACAAAAATAACTAGTGGTTTCCCCTACGTAACAGTAAGGGTTTTATGTGACATCTTTATTAACAACTCACACTAATACTATGAAAATATTTGACAAAATAGCAAACCCCCGGGAAATTCGGCGGAAACTTGGCCTGAATCAGCAGGAGTTCTGGACCCAAATCGGCGTAACCCAAAGTGGCGGCTCTCGCTATGAAAGCGGTCGCAACATGCCGAAACCGGTGAGAGAGTTGCTGCGTCTCGTCCACGTGGAGCAGTTGGATTTAGCCAAGGTCAAGAAAGAAGACTTTGAAATCATCAACTTCATGAAGGAAGAGCATCTGGATTTGTATAAAAGCCTGAAGAAAGCGGCTCGCGCCAAGAAAAAAGACGCTTAAGCCTGTAGCTAGCAGCTCAGCCTTACCGCAACACCCCGCTTCTCGATCTGAGATGAGAAGTGCAGCATCCATTCTTGCGGCAATGGCGACAAGCGCGCAGCTTCAGGCTGCATCGAAGGGCGTGCGAGGCCGTACAACAGCACGCCCTGCAACGGCACATCTTCAGCCTTTAGCCTCTCGATGAATTTCAGATAGGACTCCCGCTCAACATCTGCGGGAGGCCGTCCATCGAATTCAAAAACGCAGGTTTGCAGCCAGGTCGGGCACAACAGCGCAGCTGTCAGCAGATTATCATGCATTTTTTCCACCGACTGGCGGGTACCGTTAATCCTGCGTACCCCGTTCGCCATGGCGCTGTCCAGCTTGAACCACACCTCTCCACCCAGACTAGCCATTTTTCGTAATCCTTCCCTGACCTTGGCACGCTGAATCAGACTGCCGTTGGTAATCAATACCAGCTTGATCTTACCGATCAGGTCGAACTCTTCCATGATCTCGCCGATCAAATTGACAACCTGAACAAATTCCTTGGCACTGGTCGGTTCGCCATTGCCGGACAGGGCAATATCGTTAAGCCGCCGCGCCTCGGCAGGCACACGTCGTTGCATAAAATCGCCCTGCAACAAATCTCGCAAAAAACCGCGCAATTCCCCTGCCAACTTTTCCAGATCAACCTCAGGTGCGCCGCCGCGCTTGAGGCCGGGCACCTGACAATAAACACAACGCCAGTTACAGGAATTGTTTGTATTCAGGTTGATCCCCACTGAAACGCCACCGGCACGACGCGAAATCACCGGATAGACATAGGTCATCCCCGCGCTGTCGCGGTCATGGTCGTAAATATTCAGCACTTGGGTCATAGCGCAGATTTTAAGGCTTCGCCATCCCAGGCGCCAACAAAATCAGTGCAATGGTATAATCCACCAGGAATTACCCACCATACACGGCCCTCCAAATATGCTGATCACGCGCAGACTCGAATTCGATGCCGGTCACCGCATTCCGCACCATAAAAGCCAGTGCCGCCACCTGCACGGCCATCGCTACGCCATCGAGATCAGCCTGTCCGGCAACATCATCAATACGCCCGGCTCGTCGGAAGAAGGCATGGTCATGGACTTTTCCGACGTCAAGGCCATCGCCCAGAAACATGTGGTGGAACCATGGGATCACGCCTTTCTGGTGTATGCCGGCGACACCATCGTTATCGATTTCCTGGATAGTATTGAAGGGCACAAGACCGTAATTCTCGACTGCGTGCCCACTGCAGAAAATCTTGCCGCCAAAGCGTTTCAGATTCTGGACCTGGCCTACCGCGACACCTACGGCAACAATCTGCGTCTCAAGCGGGTGAGAATTTACGAAACACCCAACAACTGGGCCGATGCAACAAGAGATATGTAGCCTGAGAACCAAGCTGGGGCGATTCAGTTTGAATGGAGGTGTGTCTTACACACTATCACCAAACAGCCGCATTGATGCTTAATCTATGTAATGAAAAATATTTATATGCCCCCTACTTGTTCTTGGCACACATAATCATTAGAAATCAATTTTCACTGGAGAACAAACCATGATCGGGCGCGGCAGACTTACTAACAAACAACAACAAGAATTAAGAGTAAATATTTACTACAATTAAAACGCCAGTGAACAAAACTTGATTAAACTTGATTTATTGTTTGCGATAGTTATAATTGCCGACTTATGGAAAAACTACTGAACTCCGTTGTGATTCAGGGTGTTCTCGCAGAACGTGGGATTACACAGAAGCAGCTGGCGGATGCAGTTGGGATTTCGTCCCAAGCGGTCACCAACTGGTTAAAGGGGAAAGACTTTCCCCGTCCGGCATCACTCCTCAAGCTCGCAACCACCCTCGGGTTGACGTTCGACCAACTTGTGCAAACAAGTGCTTCGGGCCGCCCTGTCATCGCTTACCGCAAGAAGGCAAGCGCCAAAACAACCGATGCGCACATCGCCAAGGCTGAAGGCATGGGCATGCTGCTCAAGCCACTGGTCGCGCATCTGCCTGAGTTGCAGGCATTGCGCACGCTGATCACATCCCCATCGACTGACTACGACAAACTTCAAGTCGCTGCGTCGCAAACCCGTAGCCGATTGGGTATAGGCGAACAGGCCGTGCTTGGTTACGAACACCTGATCGGCGAATTCAAGGACTGCGGCGCCATCTTGGTGCCCGTACTTTGGGGTACCAAGGGCAACCATGAAAATGCACTTCATATCCGCTTGCCGGAGGAAGACGTCACTTTCATTTACCTCAACCTCGATACCCGGCTGGAAGACTTCAAGTTCTGGATGGCACATGAACTGGCTCACGTATTCACCCCAGATCTCTCGGGCACCAACGAAGGTGAAGACTTCGCCGATGCCTTTGCGGGCGCGCTGTTGTATCCCAAAGCCTGCGCCGAACAAACCTATCGCGCTGCCATCCAGCAACCAAATTCCGACAGCGCAATTGAGGTACTGCTGAAACAGGCAAGTGCACACATGATTTCGCTTAATACCGTTTTTCAACAAATTCAGCTGTATGCCAAGGCAATGCATTCAACGCCGTTGCCTATCGAAGATAAAAGCATACACATATTGCGCAACAGCCTTCGCGGCCCGTTGGTCAGCGAAGCCATGTTCGATCCGATGCCGCCATCGTCTCAGCGCTATATTGCCGCCTGCGAAAAAACCTTCCAGACCGACTTCTTCCACGCGCTGAAACGCATGATTAACGATAACGGTACTGGCGCGCCTTATATCCAGCAAGTGCTGGATACCCCATTGCAGGATGCGTTTGTGCTCTACGAGGAACTTCGCCATTGATCCTGGCGCTGCTTGACACCAACACCTACCTTCGGTTGGCCAAGCGCATCCGCCCCCTGCTGGGGGTTGAATTCGGACAAAAGCAATACGTTCTTACCGTAGTGAAACAAGTCGAAGACGAAGTCTTCAAAAGCCCTCGGCTCCAATTCCTCTATCCCTGGTTCTCGGATACAGAGCTGAACGACGAGCGGATGTCCAAGCAAGTTCGCCTCAACAAGGAAGAGCGAAAACAAATCGAGGCCGCCGCCAGCGTGCTGCGCGCGCATGTGCTGGCAGACCCGATTGGCTACACCACCCAAGGCCGTTCGCCACCTTCACCGACAGATTGTTTTATTCTGGCCTTCGGCCAAGTTCGGCCCGCCATCGTCGTGACTGACGACCTCGGCATGCACAAGCTCGCAGATGATTTCGACATCACCATCTGGCACGGCCACGAACTGCTGAAAAAGATGCTCAGCGCGAAGGCCATCGACAACGATCTTGTCCAGGAAATTTTCACGGCGCTCGAAAACAACGACGACCTGCCGCGTACCTGGCAGGAGGTTAAACATACCGTATTCAAGAAGCTGTTTGGATTGAAGCCTTAACCGAATCCGGACTTTCAGCCACTCTCTTCCACCGAATACAACGTATCAAACCGACTGTCAGTCAATAGTTCAAATGCAGCAGCGTCACGTGCCGGCGCACATTTTCAGCCCCTAGAGGTCTTGCGTAATCGCCCGCGGCGGGCTCCCACAGTACCAGGTGCGGGTACCTTCAAGCGGCTGTAAGTTAAACTGCTTTCACAACCAAATGTCCTGATCGTGAATGAGATATGCATCTCATCTCTGTTTAACCTAGCCGTCCTGCCGCCAACCTTCCTTTGCTTGCCCATATTTTCTCCTGTTCAAAAGTGCCTCCGCTTAAAAGTTTGCCGGATAGCAGGCACTCAAATCTTTTAACACCGGTTAAAAAATCGCGGTGTTTCAGATTAATGGCAGATACAGGACATAAACAGGGGGAGAGAATGTCCGCTGAGCGGACATTAAGCGCACCGACTTGGCGTGGCACGATAAAAGCACCACAATGAACAACTGAATTTGACCTTACAGCCGCATCAGTCAAATAGGGTGTTGTGTTCTCTGCGTGAGGCGCGCAGCGCATCAAACTCCGAATAGACCAGCTCGGCAGCAGTGAAAAGGTTTGATGTAGAATTGGCGTCAGCCATGATGTTAAACCTCCTATTTAGGTTGCTTCGTGGTTAGGGGGCATAAGTGGTGCAACACTTATGCCCCCGCTTCAAAACCCGGCGTTTAACCCCTGTCGGGCGGGGTGAACTCTATGCCGCCTTGAACGGCAAAACCTTTGCGCCGGCAGCTATCGAATCCAGATAATCGGCCCAGGATTGCATCATCGCCTTGCGCTCCTTGATGTACTCGGCCCGGTTATATGCCCCCCCTCACCTCGTTCCGCTCACAGTGGGCAAGCTGCCGCTCGATCACGTCAGGGCGGAAGCCCATTTCATTCAGCGACGTACTCGCCACGGCTCGGAAGCCATGCCCCGTCATCTTGCCCTTGTAGCCCAGGCGGTAAAGGGCGAACAGCAGGGTGTTGTTGCTGATGGGCTTGTCTCGGTTTCTACCGGGAAATACGAAGCGACTGCCCCCTCCGATGGCTTCAAGTTCTTCCAGAATCGTAAGGGATTGAGCAGACAGCGGGACAACATGCTCGGCTTTCATCTTCATACGCCCGGAAGGGATGATCCACAAGGCGGCGTCAATATCGAATTCAGCCCACTCCGCGCCAATCAGCTCATTGGTGCGCACGAAGGTTTGAGCCAGCAGCTGCAGCGCAAGCTGTGTTTGCCGATCGCCAGGGTAACTGGCGATAGCCCTGAGAAGATCAGGCATCTCTTCGGGCTTGACGGCGGCCTGGTGTTGCTTCTTGTGGGGAGTCAATGCGCCACGCAAGTCGGCTGATATGTCGCGTTTGCAGCGCCCGGTAGCTATGCCGTAGCGGAATACTTGCCCACATACCGCGAGAACACGGTGCGCAAGATCGTATGAGCCGCGTTCCTCAATCTTGCGGACCGTCGCCAACAGATCGGGGGCTTCGATTTCGTCAATAGGCCGGCGCCCCAGGTCGGGGAATACGTTGACCTCCAGGCGGCGTTTCACGTCAGCAGTATGGCTCGCCACCCAGATATGCGTGCGCTTACCGAACCATTCACGCGCTACAGCTTCAAGGCAGTTCTCAGCGTTCACCATATTGGCCGCCTTCAAGGCCTTCTTGCTCATTTCCTCAGATGGGTCTTTCCCGCCCTTCAAGAAATCCTTTGCCTTCTCCCGTTCCTTCCTGGCATCGGCCAGAGACATTTTGGGGTAAACCCCCAGGGCGAGGCGCTTCTCTTTTCCGGCAAAGCGGTATTTCAGGCGCCAGTACTTCGAGCCATTGGGCATGACCTCAAGATACATGCCCCCGCCATCGGCGATGCGGTAGGGCTTCTCTGCAGGCTTGGCGTTGATAACTACTGGATTGGTTAATGGCATGGACCACCCTTCGCGGATACGGCGCGTGTAGCATCAAGAAAGGAGCGTAGCTCTACCGTTTCACCTGGCGTCAGTGACAATCGACGGTTACCCAGAACAACCGCCAGCGCGCCATCATTGCCAAGCGTGAAACGAGTTAAAGCAATCTTCCTGCCTTCTTCTGCCTTCGCAGCGGCCCGTTGCATCTTGACTTGCTCGCCAGGGTCTATTCCTTCAGCCAGCATGGAGCGAAACACCTCTCTCCGCTCCCTGGCTTCTTTGAGTGACACATCAGGATAGACACCAAGAGCAAGCTGCTTTTCCTTCCGCTCGAAGCGATATTTCAGGCGCCAGTATTTGGAACAGTTGGGCATGACCAGCAAGAACAAGCCCTTTTCGTCAAACATCTTGACGGGCTTGTCGGTAGACTTCGCACTATCGATTATGCTGATTGAGAGAGCCATGAGGCCATATTTTCTTGTTTAAAAGATTATGGCCTCAATTATGCCCCCCTTGTTTTGCCGGTTGCAACAGGGCTATTTCGGACTACTTTGGACACAAAACAGACGGGAAACCCTGTGTTTGCTGGTGTTTTTGGACTGTTTCGGATTGCTTTGGATGCTTTTTTGGCGGAAGGTGTGAGATTCGAACTCACGGATCCTTTCAGATCGGCAGTTTTCAAGACTGCTGCCTTAAACCACTCGGCCAACCTTCCGATGGCCGTCATGATACCGTTTGCCGCCGACATTGACCAGAGCTTGAAACTTTAAACCGAATTGCGTAGTCTTAGCTATGTCTTTATTTGTAACGAGGAGTTAACTGATGCAACCTGAACTGCGAATGACGTCACAAACCACCGAACTGACCCTTGCGGCCAACAAGGTATTGCGCAACACCTACATGCTGCTCGGTTTGAGCATGATTCCAACGGTGATCGGCGCAGTGATCGGCATCAACCTGAACTTCGCGTTCATGGCGCAAAGCCCGATTCTGGGCTTCATCGTCATGCTGGCAGTGATGTTCGGCCTGTTCTGGGGGATCAGCAAAAACCGCGACAACGGCTTGGGCGTGGCTCTGATGCTTGGACTCACCTTCTTCATGGGCCTGATGCTCGGACCTATCCTGCAAGTCGCTCTGCATCTGCGAAACGGCGCGCAACTGGTCGGCATAGCGGCGGGCGGCACCGGCTTGATCTTCTTCTCCCTGGCGACCATTGCCACGGTGACCAAGAAGGATTTCAGCTTCATGGGCAAGTTCCTGTTCATCGGGCTGATCCTGCTGATCGTCGCCTCGCTGGCCAACATGTTCTTCCAGATTCCGGTGATGCAGCTGACAATCTCCGCAATCGCCGTGCTGATTTTCTCCGGCTTCATCCTGTTTGACGTGAGCCGCGTCGTCACCGGCGGGGAAACCAACTACATCATGGCCACCCTGGCGATTTACCTGGATATCTACAACCTGTTCGTCAACCTGTTGCAGTTGTTGATGGCACTTACCGGCGAACGCGACTAGGCGTTACGCAACGACATGAAAAAAGCGGCCAACCGGCCGCTTTTTTTATCTCTTGGATTATCACCCAGCCCTTGTGGGTACAGCTTTAGCCGTACATGTCGCCTAGAGGCGCCTACTTCTGGCAGGCTGAAGCCGGACCTACAACACTAATGGATATCCTGGTCTATTTCTCGAATAGGGCAATGGATTCGACGTGCGCCGTATGCGGGAACATGTTGACCACGCCGGCGGCTTTCAGAACATAGCCCTTGGAATGCACCAGCACCTCGGCATCGCGCGCTAGTGTAGCCGGACTGCACGACACGTAGACGATGCGCTGCGGCCCGTCTTCCGCCAGCGCCTTGATCACTTCAAACGCACCGTCGCGCGGCGGGTCGATCAGCATCTTGTCGAAATGCCCCAGTTTTTTCAGGCCGACGGCATCCACCTCGAACAAATTCGCCTCGACAAACCGTGCCCGCGCCGATAACCCGTTGACCTCCGCATTTGCCTGTGCTCGCCGCACTAGGGCGGCACTACCTTCGACCCCGACCACATCTGCGCCGCGCTGGGCGATCGGCAGGCTGAAATTGCCCAGCCCACAGAACAGGTCAGCGACGCGCTCGCCCGGCTTCGGGTCGAGCAGGTTAATTGCGCGCCGCACCAGTACGCGGTTGATATCCGGGTTGACCTGGGTAAATTCGGTGGGTTGAAACGGCATCACGATGCCGAAATCCGGCAAAGTGTAGTTGAGTTCCGGCGCATCCAGCGGATAAAACGGTTGCACCGTTTCGGGCCCCTTGGACTGCAGGAAGAATTGAATATGATGCCGGTCCGCGAATTCCCGCAGCAGCGCTTCATCCTGCTCGTTCAACGGGTCCATGATGCGCAACACCAGCACGTCGACATCCTGGCCCAGTGCCACTTCCACCTGCGGCAACCGCTCGCGGATGGAAAGCTGCTCGACCAGTGCACGCAGCGGCATGAGCAGGGCGGAAATGCGCGGGGGCAGCACTTCGCAGCTCTCCATGTCGGCGATAAAGCTGCTGCGTTTTTCATGGAAGCCAACCAGAACACGCTCTTTTTTGCGTACATATTTGACCGACACCCTCGCCCGATGGCGGTAACCCCAGGGCGGGCCGTAAATGGCGGGCAACATTTCCTCCACCCGCACCTTGCCTATGTGCCACAGGTTGTCTTCCAGCACGCGCTGCTTGGCAGCGACCTGCGCCCCGGCCTCCATGTGCTGCATGCTGCAGCCGCCGCACAGGCCGAAATTCGGGCAACGCGGCGTGACGCGCATGAAGCTGGGCTTGAGGATTTTTGTTGCCGTGGCCTGCTCGTAGCTGGGTTTTTTCTTGAAGGTGGAGTACTCCACTGTTTCGCCGGGCAGGGCGCCTTCGATGAAGATGGTTTTGCCTTCCACATGGGCGACGCCGCGCCCTTCGTGGTCGAGAGATTCAATGATGGTCATGGGGTTCAATCCTAAAAGCGGCGATTCACCGCAGAGGACTCAGGGGACGCGGAGGAGTTCAAAGACATAAGTGCTGCTGAACATTCACCAGAAGAGAATTTCCGGTGAAAGCCAATAATGTCTGGTTTTCCTCTGCGTCCTCCGCGTCCTCTGCGGTTCAAAATATTTTATAAGTCACTTCCACAAAGCCAGGAACTCCTGCCAGTGCGGCGCATCGGACTTGCTCAAGGTGGCGCGCGCCAGGTCGCACTCTGATTGATACGCCTCGCGCGTCAGCGCACCGCGCATCAGCTGAAAACGCAGGTAAACCAGGTAGGTGTTGGCAACGTCGGTCTCGCAATAATTGCGGATGCCGTCGATCTCGCCGTTCTGGAAGGCATCCCAGACTTTCGAGCCATCCATGCCGAGCTTGCCGGGCAGGCCGACGAGTTGCGCGATCTGGTCCAGCGGCGCATTAGCGCGCGGCTGGTAAAGCGCGAGCAGGTCCATCAGGTCAAGGTGGCGGGTATGGTAGCGGCTGATGTAATTGTTCCACTTGAACTCGCGGTCGTCCTCGCCCATGTCCCAGTAGCGCGGTGCCTGGATGCCGTGGATCATGGCGCGGTAATGCAGCACCGGCAGGTCGAAGCCGCCGCCGTTCCACGACACGATCTGCGGCGTGTATTTCTCGATGCCCTCGAAGAAGCGGCGGATCAGTTCTGCCTCGTCGTCCTCGGGATTGCCCAGCGACCAGATACGGAAACTGTCGCGCTCGCGCAGGGCGCAGGAGATTGCTACCACACGCTGCACGTGCAGTTGCAGGAAGTCATTGCCGGTCACCTGGCGGCGTTGGTGGAAAGCCATCTCCGCCACTTGAGCCACGTCGATTTCGTCACCGAGCCCGTTGAGCTTACGCAAGCCCTCGATGTCGGGGACCGTTTCAATATCGAACACCAGTACCGGGGTCATGTTCTTCTAATTCCATTAATCAGGGCGGCCATTATACTCCCGACAACACCAGTTGGATCGGGCCTTAACGCGGCTTTAAAACTTTCTGCGCCGCCAGTTTTTTCTCCCCTGACGAGCCCCAGATATCGGTGACATCTTCATCGACACTCGCTAGCGAGGAAAGCATCATCAACTCGGCGACAGTCTCCTTGTCAAAGCCTACGCGACCGCCTCGATTGTCGACAACGAGGCTTTCCAGATAGCCTGACGCCTCTGGCCCACCCCATATGAAAGTTATATTCTCGGCAATTCTGGGATAGTTTCTCTCTAACGCGGATCTTGTATCTGTTACAGGCGCAAGTTCAGGCTTGGCAATCTGCCCCGGCGACAAAGCAGGGGCGCTGTCAGGCGTTACACCCCACTCCAGTTTGGGCAGATCGCGAGGGCTTTCCTCGGACTCAACGGCAGTGTTTGAATCCATGCTGAATTCGCGCTTTTCAACCTCTGGATAGATCGGTTGATCAACGTCTTTCTGGTCCAATTCTGGAAAAAACTTTGCAACCGACAAGGGCTGGGCAACCTGCGGTTCAATCTCCAACTCGAGTGGAGATGTGAGATCCCCTAAAGCCATAGGGTTTAGCTCGATATTATGCGATGGAATATCGCTTTTCTCAGGCTCAACCGGCACATTTGGCTCAAAAGTGAATTCCAGTGCGCTGATTTCTTCTGAAGGCTTCTCTCCGACAGGCAGATCGGTAAGCTTTCCAAGCATCACTTCCAGGAGATGAATCAGCAAGAGAATATCGCTCGCCACGCCGAGTTCGAATCCCTCCCTGAGCCCGCCCTTATTCTTATTGTCCAGCAAGAGATGATGCAGGTATTCAAGGCAGGTGGAGCTACCCCAAGCGGAGTAAATCTTGTCCATCAAGCGCGGAAAATCCTCAATACTGCGGGAGTATTTTTCCCTCGACGCCATCGTTTCCCAGCTTGGCTTCGCAATATTGAAATACCGGCGAAACTCGGAGGTTAATATTTCAAATTCCGGTCGCATATCGAAATCATGATAGATTTCCAGCAGTTTAAACCAGAGGTCGACCGTTGATCTGGGATGGGAATCGATATGATATTTCAGGTTGGCAATGGCCCTGTCCTTTTCTCCCAGGGCAAGATAAATATCAGCCTCTTCAATCGCGCTCTCGATGCTATCCAGCGTAATTTCAAGATAGGGGTCGGAAACGTCATGCCGCTCTATTAATGCTTCAGAAGAAAAAGTCTGCCTGTTTGTTTCCGGGAAACTTACAGCCACGCTAGCCCGTTCCTTCTGCTCTCCAGCATGCACGGAAACGGGTGGGGATACGGGTGCAGCCGGTTTTTCTACCTCAGCATCTGCTTCCCAGACCTTGTCCAGGTCCACATCGAGATCCATCAAAACTTCTGCATCAGCCCGACTTCTCTTCCACTTCGAATAACCCCATAAGGCAGCCAGAAGCAGTCCCAGCCCCCCGGCAGAGAAGGCAATAATATCGGAGTAGGCCGGCCATTTCGGTGCTGACTGAGCAGCCGTCATGGGCGCTGGCGAGACAGGGCGACCGGACCCCATTTCGCTGTGCTGCCGTTCCAGCCCTTCCAGTTTGGCCTGCAATCCCTGGATGTGTTCCTCCATCTGTTTCAGACGATGATTAAGCGACAGGTTGTTGGCCGCCATGTCATCGATATCCAGCAGGATGCGCTGCTTCTCGCGCAGAATTTCGCGCTCTGCCTCGGTGATCTTGCCGCTGGCAGAGATATCCAGATCGCCCGTAGTCAGCTGGAGACGTACCTCAGGTTCAGGGCCCGATCTTTTGGCCTTTGCAATTTTTCGGCTGGCTGGCGGTTTGTCTGATTTCGTTTCCGGCTGCGCTGTGGACTCCACTGCCAGGTTCTGGACCGATTTTTTTTCAGCAGACTTTTGCGCCAATTCTTTCAAATCCGGCAAATGGAGCACGGTCCCCACAGGCAGAAGTGCATCAGGATTTTTATCCGCAAAGATTTCAGGATTAGCCGCTATTGCATGACGAATGAACTTTCTTTGCATGCGCCGGCTATTCGGATAAATATTTGCGGCTATGCTGGCCAGATTCTCTCCTGCCTTGATTTCCCATTCCTGGCCACCTGATCGATGATCGCGCTGGCTCACGGACAAAACTGGCTTGGGTGGAACAAGGCCGGGTTCAATCAGCGGCACATTGACAATGGTCGGGTCAGACCGGGTGGCTTGCGCGTTATCTGGCAGATTGAGCAGAATCGTGTATTCCCGCGTTATTTCACTCTCACAACCCGCTTTGACCAGCAGCCTGACTGCCAGATCGTCAATCCTTTTACGGCTGGAAACCTTGAGATAAGGCATGCCGCTCCCGCCATTCACGGTCAGCCTGGCGGAATCGACAAGGGGAATTCCATCCAGGTTGTGCTGCTCGCTCAACAACCTGAAACACGATGGATCGAGTGATTCGCCTGCCGTGGAAATAATCGGAATCCGACCGCTGAAATGCTCGCCCAATTTCGAGGTGACTTGTATCTCGCCCAGACCCAGCGCAACGATGCTGGGCGCGAACAATACCATGGCAAGCCCAAGGCAAATATCCGGCCAGCATTTTGGCAGGATGGAAAAACATTCCATCCTTGCTATGAAATTATTTGGTTTCTCTACATGCATGAAACAACGACAGACCTTCAAAAAAGCTCAAACAGGAGACGTTAAGAGTGAAACATTAAAGCATCCTCATGATTTCATGACATTCCGCATCTATCGCGGAAGAAATTGGTCGGGTAAACCTCGCAGGACTACTTTCGCACCCATGCCCCGCTCTGATTCTGATGCCACCATCCCGGAGCAGCCTTCTGCACCCAGCGCTGGGCAAAGGTCGAGCGGATCTCCTCCTCCCATTCAGGATGGCCGTTGGCGCGTGCAATCTCACGGTACAGGGCCTGGCGATCCTGGTTCTCCGCCGCGACCAGCCCGTTCACCGCCTGCCGCTGCGCCAGCGGCACCAGAGCAGCATCGCGCATCGCAATCAGGCCGTCGCGCGTCAGGCCGACCGCCCCGCTGGCATAATGACCGGCAAGCTGGTCATGGCGCTGCTGCATCGTCATTTTCAGACTGCCGATGGCAGGCGTATTGATTTCCAGGTCGGCTGCAGCACACGCCAGCAAAGGCATCCACAACAGAGCAGCAACCATCCACAAACGAAGAATCCGGCTATGCATTGTGACCCCCTATTTCTGTTCGTCCGGTTTGGCCGGTGCCAGTGCGTCGCCCTGCTTCTTCAACTGCCACACCTCGTCAATGATCTTGTCGGCGGCCTTTTCTGCTGCGGCTGCGGGGAAATAGATGTTGATGGTGACGCACGCCGAAACCGTCGAGGTCAGCAGCACGGCCATAACGGTCATAGCGAACCGCTGCCCCAAAACATGAAGCAACGATTCGCCATGACCGTTTCCCTCTTTCCTAACTCTCTCCCAGAGGGCGAGAGGGACGAAGCCTCGCTTCGCGAGTTTCATTTTAGTCATGGATAATGTTCTCATTTGAATCTCCTTTGCTTCGTTACTGGATAACCGGCTTCACATTTTTCTGGGTGACCCGCTTCAGCCGTTCCAGCAACTCGTCCCAGCTCACTTGACGATTGTAACCGATTACGCTGATCGCGGGTATGCCGCCGCCATGAACAATGACATACCCATGCGGGGCCGGCTCGATGCCGTCCATCAGGCACACCCCGTTGCGCAGTACACAGGAAAGACCGATCCGGTCGTAACCGAACTGCTCGAAGAAACTCAGAAAGCTGCGTTGTATCGCAGCGGTCGCTCCTGCGCCGCCCAGAGACGAAATGCTCTGCACAGCCTTCTGGCTGATCTTCTTCGGATAGTTCCCTGGGCTGCTTGCCACCTTGGCATCGAACTTCACCGGGCGCCAGTTCGACAGTTCCAGGCCAGCCACCGCAACGTCGATGCGCCCCTGCATGTTGCCGAAGGAAAAGGCGTTGGTCAGCAGATCGAGGTCGAGATTGCGCATGTCGAGCGTAGCGGACAGTCGTGGAGCGCGACCGAAAGGTTCGTGCAGCGAGAGATCTTTGACCACTGCCGTGCCGTCGAACACCTTGAACAACAAGGCGCCATCCACTTTGAGATTCCCACCGGAATAGCTGACGGCAGGAATGATGCCAGACAGTGTGCCATGCATGAGCGGCAGCTTCAATGCCTCACTGAAACGTTCCATTGAAACAGGCGCCAGGCCACCGCTGAAGCGCCACTGCCAAGAGCCATCGCTGTGGCTGGCGGTGAAACCGTCGAGGTTAAGCTTGCCATCAAGCAGGGGGATGGAAAAGTCGGGCGTACGGAACTGCCAGCCCTTCATCGTCAGCGGCACCCTCGTCACGCCCAGCGCCAGGCGCAATATTTCGCCGCTCTGAAAACCCAGCTCGCCTTGGCGCTCCTCTACGCTTGACCATGGGATACGAGCATTCAGGCCATGCAGCGCAAAGCGCTGGTCCTCATCAACAAATTCAGCGGCGCGCAGATTCAGGTCAAAATCAGTAGTCGCGCCGCCGCGGTAACGCCACGCCAGATCGGCACTGCCCTTGGCCTGCAACTTGGCAAAGGCGGTTTTATCCAGGAATGGTTTTATCAAAAACGTATACAGCCCGGCCACATCGATGCCAGCCGCCTTGAGATCGAAATCCGCCAGGCCCATGCCCGCCCTATCCCACGCGCCTGAAAGCTGGGCCTCCCCCACCCCTGCCAGCCGCAGGCTGCCCTGACTGACGCGCAACAAGCTCGCGTCAAAGCTGCCCTGTCCGGAGAACCGGTGCCCGCCATCGGCAAAATACAGCGGTTGCCAGAACGCCTCGCCGGACTTCCAGTCCACCTCGCCCCGCCATAGCCAGCCGCTATTCTGACGCAATGCGTGGCAGCGCACCCTGCCAGCGACTTTCTCGCCGGCATGCAGTCCGCTGGCATCGCTGAAAGCCAGGTCCTTGAACACCGCATCGGCGGTGACGCTTTCCACCCCAGTCCGGCCACCATCCAGGCTGATGCTGCCGCTCCACGCTCCGGCAGTAGGTCGAATGCCGCTCTGCGGCAGAAAACCGGCCATCCGTGTGACCTGCCCGTTGCGGGCCTCTACCCGGACTTTCCAGCTGGGCTTGCCCCATTGCGCATCGAGCTGCCAGGTCTCGCCGCGAGGAAAACCCAGAGTCAGCGCCAGCGTTTTCGACTGCTGCCGATAAACGAAGCGAACCGGCAACTTTTCCCCCAGATCCAGTTCGCCCTGGTCGCAACGGATCTCGCCATTGTTCCACTGTGTCTTTACGCAATTCAGGCGCACTTTGCGCCAGATCCGATCACGCAGGGCAAGCTCTCCGATGCGCGCCTCGAAACGGGAAAAATCCGGCCCGTCCAGCGTAGCGCTGATGGCCTTGGCGTGAAAAGCTGGGGATGAGATGTCGTCGACGTTGAGCGTGATTTGCCCGGCATGGACAACGGGAGAAAGCAACGCGAACAGGACCAAGGCATGGGCAGCCTGCCGGAAGCATTCAACCATAAAACAACGATTCACCGCAGAGGACGCGGAGGACACGGAGGAAAAACCAAAATGTTGCCAAGTTATGCTAAGTCACCCATTAGGTGAGCGCGCTTTACGTCCGGCATTTGAATTCCTCTGCGTCCTCCGCGTCCTCTGCGGTTCAATAGATTTTTCAAAGCCAATCGCTTTTTATTGGTTTGCGCAGGAAATTATCAGGCCGGGAACACGCCGGTAGACAGGTAGCGGTCGCCCCGGTCGCATACGATGGACACGATGATTGCGTTTTCGGTTTCCGCCGACACCCTGAGCGCGGCCGCCAAAGCGCCGCCGGACGAGATGCCGGCAAATATTCCTTCCTCCGCAGCCAGCCGGCGCGTGATTTCCTCGGCTTCCTGCTGGCCGATTTCGATCAGCCGATCCACCCGCTTGAAATCGCAGATTTTCGGCAGATAGGCCAGAGGCCACTTGCGGATGCCCGGAATCTGCGAGCCTTCGCTGGGCTGCACGCCGACGATCTGGATGTCCGGATTCTGTTCCTTGAGGTAACGCGAGCAGCCCATGATGGTGCCGGTAGTGCCCATGCTGCTGACGAAATGGGTGATCTTTCCCTGCGTGTCGCGCCAGATTTCCGGACCGGTGCCTTCGTAGTGGGCCTGCGGGTTGTCCGGATTGGAAAACTGGTCGAGGATGATCCCCTTCCCCTCGTCGCGCATCCGGTTGGCTGCGTCGATCGCCGCTTCCATACTGCCTTCCTTCGGCGTCAGCACGATTTCTGCGCCGAAAGCGCGCATCACCTGGCGCCGCTCCACGCTCATGTGTTCCGGCATCACCAGCACCATTTTGTAGCCGCGCATTGCCGCCGCCATCGCCAGGGCGATGCCGGTATTGCCGCTGGTCGCCTCGATCAGAGTGTCGCCCGGTTTGATTTCGCCGCGCGCTTCAGCCCGCTGTATCATGAACAGCGCCGGACGGTCCTTGACCGAACCCGCCGGGTTATTGCCCTCCAGTTTCACCAGCACGACATTAGTGGTATTGCCTGGCAATCGTTTCAGCTTAACCAGCGGCGTATTGCCGACGTACTCCTCTATGCTTTTAAACATCTTTGCCTGTTCCTTGTGTGCTTTGTGGAGCGACCCCGTATAGCTGGTCGCATTCGCTGATCACACCCGCCATGGTCACGCAATTCCTGCCATTATTCTTGGAGTGTGCAACCGCCCGTCCAGCCCTGGCATACAGTTCCTGGCGACTTTCCCCCGGCAACAGCATGGCCACACCGAAGCTGGCGGTCAGCGGGCGTGTCATGGGCAGAATAAACTGGCTTTCCAGCTCCATGCGCAGCCTTTCGGCCACGATCAGCGCCCCCATTTCGTTGGTTTCCGGCAACAGCATGGCAAACTCCAGTCCGCCATAGCGTGCTGCCAGGTCGGTGGTACGCACCGAATGAGTGACTATCGTCGCCACATGATGCAGCACTTCATCCCCCACTTCGCGGCCATAATTCTCATTAACCCCGCCGAAGTCATCCATCTCCATCAAGACCAGCCCGAGCGGGCGGCGATAACGTTCCCAGCGACCGATTTCTTCGGCGATACGATCATCCAGGCTTTTGCGGTTAGCCAAACCGGTCAGAGTGTCCTGGCGCTTGAGCGCCTCGACCTCCTCCAGTGCCTTTTTCAGCGCCAGATTGCGCCGTGCCAGAGTGCGCTCCGCATCCTCCAGTTCCCGGCCCAGTCGCTCGATCACGCCATTGAGCTGCGGATATGCCGCAACGTCCACCTCAGAAACAAGCAGCCATCCTGATCCGGTACGGTAGATGCTGCCGGACAGAGCACCCCAGTCATCCGACGAACCTGCAAAAACAATTGCCCCGACGTATGCCTTGCCATCCAGACCGACTTCTGCCTGGCCAAGCTCAGCCTTGTCCGGCTTGGCCAGGCGCACGCCGACCCCCTCCGACTTTACTTCCGCTGTTGCGGAAAGAAAGCCCCGATTGGACGCGACAACCTGACCCTCGTCATCCAGCACCGCTACAGCTATGGCATGAAGCTCCATCGCCCAGGACGGAATCAGCATTTCTCCTGCATCAGACAAGCACGACCCACTTTCTATTCATTGCTAATTTGTTCAATTTAAAGCATTTGCCCGAAACACTCAAACATACCCCTCAAATAACAACAGCCCCGCAAGCGGGGCTGTTGTATTAATGCCTTGGCAGCTTTACTTCTTGTCAGTCGCTTTCTTACTGTCATCTTTCTTGGCAGCCTTGTCATCCACCTTGGCCGAAGCCGCATCCTTCTTGGCTTCCGATTTAGCCTTTCCTTCAGCCTTGGCGGGAGTAGCACCCCTGGTCACCGTCAGGTCGGCGCGCAGCTTGTCCACCGTTTTTTTGCCAAAGCCCGGTACCATTTCCAGATCATCCACCGACTTGAACGGGCCATGCTTGGTGCGATAATCAACGATCGATTTAGCCTTGACCGGGCCAATGCCCTTCAGGACTTCCAGCTCAACTTCATTGGCGCTATTCAGGTTAACTTCGCCGGCAAAGACCGAAGTAGAGAAAGCGAAGCAAGCGAGCAAAATGAGCAGCAGTTTCTTCATGAAAATCTCCTTCAGTTGATTAACAAAACAGACTTACGACTCTTCCAGAGCCGCAGCGCTACGCGCGCTGACGCAGATGACCCACATAGCGCTCCACACCCTGCTCCACGGTCAGGAACGGCTCATTGTAGCCCGCCGTACGTAGCGCGGAGATATCCGCCTGGGTGAAGCTCTGGTACTTGCCTTTGAGCGCTTCGGGAAAGGTCACGTATTCGACCAGTCCCTGCGCCTGCATTTCCTTAAGCCCCAGCGGCGCTTCTCCCTTGGCCTTGCGGCATGAATTCACAGCCGCAACTGCTACATCGTTAAAAGTCTGGCTGTTGCCGGTACCGAGGTTGAAGATACCGGATTGCTCGGGGTGATCGAGGAACCACATATTGACCTTGACCACATCCTCAATCGACACGAAATCGCGCCGTTGCTCGCCATTGGCGTAGCCGTCGCAGCCCTCGAACAGCTTGACCTTGCCCTCAGCCTGAAACTGGTTGAAGAAATGGAAGGCCACCGAGGCCATACGCCCCTTGTGCTGCTCACGCGGGCCATACACGTTGAAATAGCGGAAGCCGACGATCTGCGAAGTTTTGTGCTGCCACATGCGGCGCACGTACTGATCGAACAGGAACTTGGAGTAGCCGTAGACGTTGAGCGGTCCCTCATGCTCGCGCGATTCGCTGAACACTGTGCCGCCGCCATAGACACTGGCCGATGAGGCGTACAGCAAGGGCACGTCCTCGTTCTGGCAATAGTCCAGCAGCGACACGGTGTAGCGGTAGTTATTTTCCATCATGTAACGACCGTCGGTCTCCATGGTGTCGGAGCAAGCGCCCTCGTGAAACACGGCTGCCACCTCACCCTCGAATGCACCATCGAGCAACAGGTCGAGGAAGTCCTCCTTGTCCAGGTAATCGGCGATTTCGCAGTCGATCAGGTTCTTGAACTTGTCAGCCTTTTTCAGATTGTCGACCGCAATAATGTTGGTCTCGCCGCGCTCGTTGAGGGCCTTGACGATGTTGGCACCGATGAAGCCCATGGCGCCGGTAACGATGTAGTACATGGTTATTCCTCTTTCTTAGCTATCAGCTGTCAGCGATCAGCTTTCAGCAAAATCGCGCGGCTCGCCGCGCACAAAACCGCCTTAAAACTGACCGCTGACAGCTGATAGCTGACCGCTCAGTTCTTCCCTGCTCACCACTGCCGTACCCAGCTTGCCAACCACGATGCCGGCGGCGAGATTGGCGACACGCACCGCCTCCGGCATAGAGGCGCCACCCGCCAGCATCACGCCCAGGGTGGCAATCACGGTGTCGCCTGCGCCGCTGACATCGTAGACCTCACGCGCCAGGGCGTGTTCATGCACCGTGTCCGCTTCGCGGTAGAGCGTCATTCCTTCTTCGCTACGGGTTACCAGCAGCGCCTGCAAGTCCAGGTCGTGGCGCAGTTGCTGGGCTTTCATCGCCAGTTCTTCCTCACTTTTCCAACTCCCCGCCACCTCGCGGAATTCACCCCGATTGGGTGTCAGCAGGGTGGCCCCGTGGTAGCGCGCGTAATCGTCACCTTTGGGATCGACCAGTACCGGCTTGTGCATGGCATTGGCCAGCTCGATCATTTGGCGGATATGAGTCAGCCCACCCTTGCCATAGTCGGACAGGATCACCACGTCGGCATCGGCCAGCATTTTCTCGAAATCCGCCAGCTTGCTGAGCAGCACTTCGTGGCTCGGCTGGGTCTCGAAATCGATGCGCAGCAACTGCTGCTGGCGACCGATCACGCGCAGCTTGATGGTGGTATCGAGTCCCTCATCGCGGTGCAGCACCACGTTGACGTTCTCGTTGTGCAACAGGCGGGCCAGACTGTCTCCCGCTTCGTCCTTGCCCGCCACAGACAGCAGGGAAACCCTGGCTCCCAGCGCTGCGGCATTACGCGCCACGTTGGCCGCACCACCCGGTCTTTCCTCGGTGCGGCTGACATGCACCACCGGCACCGGCGCCTCGGGCGAGATCCGGCTTACCTCGCCGAACCAGTAGCGGTCGAGCATGATGTCGCCGACGACTAATACGCGGGCATTTTCAAAATTTGGCAGCATTTATAAAAATCCAATCCTCACCGCAGAGGACGCGGAGGTTATTCGAAATATTTTCCTCTGCGTCCTCCGCTTCCTCTGCGGTTATTCGTTTTTACAAGCGCCCAATGGCGAAATACTCGATCCCAGCAGCACGCACATCCTTCGGGTCGTACAGGTTGCGACCGTCGAAGATCACCGGGTTCTTGAGCTTGGCCTTGAGCGCGGCAAAATCCGGCGCGCGGAAAACTTGCCACTCGGTGACGATGGCCAGGGCATCCGCGCCTTCCAGTGCCGCCATTTGAGTGTCCACCAGTTTCAGGCGCGGATCGTTGCCGAATATTCGCGTGGCTTCATGCATCGCCACCGGGTCGTACGCCGTCACGGTGGCGCCGCGCTCCCACAGCCCCTGAATCAGCACACGACTGGGGGCATCGCGCATGTCATCGGTGTTAGGCTTGAATGCGAGGCCCCACAGGGCGAAATTCTTGCCATTCAGGTCGTTGCCGAATCTGGCGGTGACCTTGTCGAGCAGCACTTCCTTCTGGCGCTCATTAGCCACTTCCACGGCATTGAGGATGCGCAGCTCGCTGCCGTACTCCTTGGCGGTACGCTGCATGGCCTGCACGTCCTTGGGGAAGCAGGAACCGCCATAACCGCAGCCGGCGTAGAGGAAATGGTAACCAATGCGCGGATCGGAGCCGATGCCGTGACGCACGTTCTCGATATCAGCGCCCATTTTCTCGGCCAGCAAGGCCAGCTCGTTCATGAACGAGATGCGCGTGGCGAGCATGGCGTTGGCGGCATACTTGGTGAGCTCGGCGGACTTGATGTCCATCACGATCAAACGGTCATGGTTGCGGTTGAAAGGCGCATACAGCGAGCGCATCAGTTCCACGGCACGGGCGTCGTCGGCACCGAGCACGATACGGTCGGGGCGCATGAAGTCGTCCACCGCCGCGCCTTCTTTCAAAAATTCCGGATTCGAGGCGATGCTGAACTCGAACTTGGCACCGCGCTTGCTCAACTCTTCCTGGACTGCGGCGCGGACTTTGTCAGCGGTTCCCACCGGCACTGTGGATTTGTCCACGATCACCTTGTATTCCTGCATGTTCTGGCCGATGGCACGCGCTGCTGCAACTACGTACTGCAGGTCGGCGGAGCCATCCTCGTCCGGCGGCGTACCTACGGCGATGAACTGGATCACACCGTGCTTTGCGCTCTCGGCCACGTCGGTGGTGAAGCGCAGCCGGCCTGCCGCCACGTTGCGCTTGACCATATCTTCCAGGCCCGGCTCGTAAATCGGGATACCCCCCTGCTTGAGGATGTTGATCTTGTTCACATCCACGTCCAGGCACAACACGTCGTTGCCCACTTCCGCCAGGCAAGTGCCTGTCACCAGTCCGACATAGCCGGTGCCGATCACGCTAACTTTCATAAATTCACTCCATTAAGTTCAAGATTGATTTGCTGTAGAACCTGCAGGGGATCGACCGCCTTGGTAATGGGCCGGCCAATCACCAGATAATCCGAGCCGAGGCGGATCGCCTCCACCGGCGTGACGATCCGCACCTGGTCGTCCTGCGAGGTATTCGCCGGGCGAATTCCGGGCGTCACCAGGCAGAAATCCGTCCCCAGTTCCTGCCGCAGTAACGGTGCCTCCTGCGCCGAGCAGACCACCCCGTCCAGCCTGCTTTCGTGGGCCAGCCGCGCCAACCGTAGCACGGTTTCCTGCGGCTGGCCCGGGATGCCCAATTCGTTCAAATCATCCCGGCCCATGCTGGTCAGCACCGTCACCGCGATCAGCTTGGGGCGATTGGGTGCGTCATCCAGCACCTCGCGCGCCGCTTCCATCATGCGCCGCCCACCGAGGGCATGCACATTCACCATCCACACCCCGAGCTTCGCCGCAGCCTTGCAGGCGCTTGCCACAGTCTTGGGGATGTCGTGGAATTTCAGATCGAGGAAGACATCAAAGCCACGCTCAACCAGCTGCTCAACCAGTGCAGGGCCGGCGACAGTAAACAGTTCCTTGCCAACCTTGAGCCGGCACATCCTGGGATCGAGCCGGTCCACCAACGCCAGTGCATTCTTCTGAGTCGCGAAATCAAGGGCAACAATAACTTTAGAATTGCTCATGCTCACCTCACATCAAGTCCTGCATGCTGGCCTTGACCAGCACCTCGGTTTCCTCGCTGCGACGGGGCGGATAGGTTTCCCACTTGCCGCAGGCGGGGCAATGCCAGAAATACTGGCGCGCTCTGAATCCACAGTTCTCGCAGCGATACAACGCCAGCCCGGCGGAGTGCTGGTGGATCAAATTATGCACCAGCTGCAAATCCTGCCTGCGCTCGGCAGGTGCCTCCATCAATTGCGCCTCCAGCAGCCGGTCGAGGCCGCGCATGCTGGGATTCCGTCGCAATTCGTCACGCGCCAGCTGGTAGGCAACCTGCGGCCCCTCGGTTTCCAGCACCGCCTGGAAAATCACGTTCAGCATATCCAGCGAGCCGTAGCGTGCCAGGTAGCCGCGCAGCAAGTCCATGCCTTCGGCAAACCGGTCGAGCACCCGATGGCTCGCCAGAAGGCGCTCCGCCACCAGCGCGAGATGCGCCGGATTTTGGGTTTCAACCCGTTTCCAGCACTGGATCGCAGCCTCGTGCCGACCTTCAGCGATTTCAATGTCGCCATGCAGAATGTTGGCGCGCACGCTGTCTCGATTCACCCGCAACGCTTCATCCAGATGCTCGCGCGCTGCGGCATGGTCGGAATGGGCGATCTCGCTGGCCGCCAGTTCACAATAAAAATGGGCGATCTCGACGTGGTAAGAGCGACTGGAAATCTCGCCCAGCCTGCGCGCCGCCTCGACCGCCTTGAGCCAATCCTTTTCCAGCACGTAGATTTCCAGCAGGTATTTCAGTGCCCCACTGGAGTAGCGGGTTTGCTGCAACTCACTGAATACCTGCTCGGCACGATCCAGCAAGCCCGCCTTCAGGTAATCCTGACCGAGTTCGTTCATCGCGGTCAGTTTCTTTTCCTCTTCCAGGTCGCTACGCTCCAGCAGGCTCTGGTGCATGCGGATGGCGCGCTCCACCTCGCCGCGCCGACGAAACAGGCTGCCGAGTGCAAATTGCAGTTCTACCGTCTCGTTATCGGCCTTGGCGATTTCAATGAAAGCCTCGATCGCCTTGTCGGTCTGCTCGTTGAGAAGGAAGTTCAGGCCCTGAAAATAGGAAGCGGGCAGCCGGCGCGATTCCGACAGGACATGCCTGATATCGATCCGCGCCGCCAACCAGCCCAGGCTAAAAAACAACGGGAAAGTCAGGAGCCACCAGTATTCGAATTCCATCTTATGAATTATGGGTTATGGATATAGAGATAAGCGGTGGGTATCGCTCATTCTTCATCACTCTTGTCTGCCTGCGCCCTGGCCCGCATTTCCCGCTTGAGGAAAAAAATCTCGCGCCGCTGCCTGAACAGGTAACCCAGGCTGGCCGCCACACCGACTGCAACACCGGCGATAAAAGACACCAGCAGCACCAGAACCAGAGGCGCCTGCCACTGGTACCCCAGATAATAATTGACCATGACGGCGTCGCTGTTCTTTACCGCAAAACCCAGGGCCAGCAGGAACAGAACGAAGCCAAACAACCAGGACAGATAGCGCATTGTTATTCCTAAAGCTATTTAGCTGACAGCCAATTTCCATTAAAAAGGCGGCATGATCTTTCGATTATGCCGCCTTGCCTCGCGGTTAGTCAGTAACCCAACTTGACCGCTTTAATTGGCATCAACCCGCTCGCGCAATTCCTTGCCGGCTTTGAAGTGTGGCACGTACTTTTCAGGTACGCTCACCTTGCCGCCGGTTTTGGGATTGCGACCAACTCTGGGTGGCCGGTAATTCAGGCTAAAACTGCCGAATCCCCTGATCTCGATCCGCTCGCCCTGGGACAAACTATCGCCCATCGCGTCGAGAATCGTCTTCACCGCCAGCTCTGCATCCTTGGTTACCAATTGCGGGTAACGCATTGCCAGCTTCGAAATCAGCTCCGATTTTGTCATAAGCTTGGACCTTCCGAGGTTGAATTGTTATTGGCCAGTTTGCTTCGTATCCATCTTGGCCTTCAACAACGCTCCAAGGTTGGTGGTGCCAGCAGCACCGGTATCGCTAGAGGACATCTTCTGCATCACATCGGCCTCGTCCGCCATATCCTTGGCCTTGATGGACAGGTTGATATTGCGGTTCTTGCGATCGATATTGATGATCTTGGCTTCGACTTCGTCGCCTTCCTTCAGATGAGTACGGATGTCCTCGACACGGTCGCGCGACACTTCGGAAGCGCGCAGATAGCCTTCCACCTCGCCGTCGAGAGTGATGACTGCACCTTTGGCATCCGCCGACTTGACGATGCCTTTGACGATGCTGTTCTTGTCGTTCATAGCAACATAGTTGGTGAACGGATCGCCTTCCATCTGCTTGATGCCCAGGGAGATGCGCTCGCGCTCGGCGTCGATCGCCAGCACCATGGCTTCGACTTCGTCGCCCTTCTTGTAGTTGCGCACGGCTTCTTCGCCAGGCATGTTCCAGGACAGGTCGGACAGGTGAACCAGACCGTCGATGCCGCCAGGCAGGCCAATGAACACGCCGAAGTCGGTGATGGACTTGATCTGGCCGGAAACTTTGTCGCCCTTCTTATGGGTCACGGCAAAGTCATCCCACGGATTGGATTTGCACTGCTTCATGCCGAGGGAGATGCGGCGACGCTCTTCGTCGATTTCCAGAATCATGACTTCGACTTCGTCGCCCAACTGCACCACTTTACCCGGGTGCACGTTCTTGTTGGTCCAATCCATTTCGGAGACGTGAACCAGACCTTCGATGCCCTGCTCGATCTCGACAAACGCGCCGTAGTCGGTCAGGTTGGTGACCTTGCCGAACATGCGGGTGCTCTGTGGGTAGCGGCGGGACAGGTTGACCCAGGGATCGTCGCCCAGTTGCTTGACGCCCAGGGAAACGCGGTTCTTCTCCTGGTCGAATTTGAGCCCCACGGCTTCGACTTCATCACCCACAGCCAGCACTTCGGAAGGATGCTTGACGCGGCGCCAGGCCAGGTCGGTGATGTGCAGCAGACCGTCGACACCGCCCAGATCCACAAACGCGCCGTAGTCGGTGATGTTCTTGACGATACCCTTGACGACCATGCCTTCTTTCAGGTTGCCCAGCAGCGCCTGACGCTCGGCGCCCAGACTCTGTTCCAGCACGGCCTTGCGCGAAACCACAACGTTGTTACGCTTGCGGTCCAGCTTGATGACCTTGAATTCCATTTCCTTGTTTTCGTAGGGGGTAGTGTCCTTGACCGGACGAATATCCACCAGCGAACCCGGCAGGAAGGCGCGAATGCCATTGACCATCACGGTCAGGCCGCCCTTGACCTTGCCATTGACCATACCGCTGACCAGCGTACCCTCTTCCATGGCAGTTTCCAGATCCAGCCAGGCGGCAACACGCTTGGCTTTCTCGCGCGACAGCTTGGTCGAACCGTAGCCGTCTTCCAGCATTTCAATCGCAACCTTGACGAAGTCGCCCGGTTTTACTTCGATTTCGCCCTTGTCATTCTTGAATTCGTTGGCGTCGATGACGCTTTCGGATTTCAGGCCGGCATTAACCACCACGCTGTCGTTATCGACACGCACGACCTCGGCGGTAATCACCTCGCCGGCGCGCATTTCCTGGTGGGACAAACTCTCTTCGAACAGAGAGGCGAAACTTTCCATGGATGGGGAAACAGAAGGGGAAGCAGTAGTCATTGTTTAAAAAACCTGAAAAAGCCCGGCTGTTGCCCGGATGGCAATAGCAACGGGGTTAGTTATCACCCGCCAGAAGTTTCTTACAGCCTGAAATGGGAAACATGCCACGAAAGAAATGTTTCAGCCAACCGACAAAACTGTTAGGAGCTTGAGGCGCCTATCGGACACGAAACTGCTTGAACCAAGCCAGCACCTCGTCCACCGCTTCGACAATGGTCATGGAACTGGTATCCAGCAGGCTGGCATCCGCACTTTTTTGCAATGGGGCAACACTCCGCGCGCTGTCGCGCTCATCACGTTGCCTTATGTCATGCAAAATCTGTTTAATATTAGCATGCATTCCTTTTCCCATCAACTGTTTATACCGACGATCGGCGCGAACCTCGGCGCTGGCGGTCAGGAATATTTTGAGCATTGCGCCGGGAAACACCACCGATCCCATGTCGCGACCGTCCGCCACCAGCCCCGGCGCCCGAAGGAAGGCGCGCTGCAAATCAAGCAGCGCCGCACGCACGCGTGGGTAAGCGGCGATCCGCGAGGCGCCGTTGCCGCACTCTTCGGTGCGAATCGCATCCCCCACCGACTCGCCATTCAGCCACACCTCGCTGCCTTCGAAACGAATAGCCACCCCTTCCGCCAGGCGCGCCAACCCCTCCTCATCATCGCTCGACACGCCTTGCCGTACAGCCGCCAGGGCCAGCAACCGGTACAGCGCCCCGCTATCGAGATAGTGGAATCCAAGCTTTTCGGCGACCAATTGGGCCACCGTACCCTTTCCTGATGCGGACGGGCCATCGATAGCGATAACGGGAATCTCGGGTGAGGGGTGAGGAGTAAGGGGTGAGGAGTGGGTCATTATCTTTCTTCAGTCAGTTTTGTTATTGAACTCAGTCGCTCGAAATAGTCAGGAAAAGTCTTGGCGACGCACTTGGGGTCGTTGATGCGCACCGGCACATTGCCCAGCGCCACCAGCGAAAAGCACATCGCCATGCGGTGATCGTCATAGGTGTCGATGCTGGCGTGAGGGGTGAGGCGTGAGGTGTAAGGAGGGGTTACCTTGATGAAATCCGGTCCTTCTTCCACGGTCGCACCGACCTTGCGCAGTTCGGTCGCCATGGCGGCGATGCGGTCGGTTTCCTTGACTCTCCAACTGGCGATGTTGCGCAGAATGGTCGTACCCTCGGCGAACAGGGCCGCCACCGCCAGGGTCATGGCGGCATCGGGAATATGGTTGCAGTCGAGGTCGATCGCCTTGAGCTTCCCGCTTTTGGGAGCGCGCGCCTCGATCCAGTTGTCGCCCATGGAAACCTCGGCGCCCATCCGCGCCAGCGCCTCGGCGAAGCGCACGTCGCCCTGGATGCTGGCTTTGCCCACGCCTTCGACCCGCACTGGCCCGCCGCCAATCGCGCCGGCAGCGAGGAAATAGGAAGCGCTCGAAGCATCTCCCTCGACATGGATCACACCCGGGCTGCGGTACGTCTGTCCGGCACGAATAGTAAATGCCTGCCAGCCTTGGCGCTCGACCTCGACCCCGAATCGGCTCATCAGGTTCAGGGTGATCTCGATATACGGCTTGGAAATCAGCTCGCCGACCACTTCGATAGTCACATCCCGCTGTGCCAATGGCGCCGCCATCAATAACGCCGTGAGAAACTGGCTGGATACGTTGCCGCGCACGCTCACTCGATCCGACGCCTTGATCTGCGCCGGTCTGATGGCGAGCGGCGGGTAGCCTTCGTTCTCCAGACAGACAATGTCCGCACCTAGCTGACGCAAGGCATCAACCAGATCACCGATTGGACGCTCGTGCATGCGCGGCACGCCGCTCAAGCGATAGTCGCCGTGAGACAGCGCCAGAGCTGCGGTAAGCGGGCGAAAAGCCGTCCCGGCGTTACCCAGAAACAAGTCGACCCGCTTCACCGGAAACGCGCCGCCCGCGCCCTCCACCCGGTAGTCCCGGCTTTCATTGTGCTGCGTCCAGCTGACGCCCAGTTGCCTGAGTGCATCCAGCATGTACCGGGTATCATCCGAGGCCAGCAGCGCCTTGACCTCGGTGACGCCCTCGGCCAGCGCAGCCAGCAACAAGGTGCGATTGGAAATGCTTTTCGAGCCGGGGAGCAGAACGGCGCCGCTGACACGGGGAATAGGGGCGAGATCGAGATAGTCCATTGGCAAAAATAATTAGGTAAAAATTCAATTTACCGCAGAGGACGCGGTTCAATCCGTTTTTTGTGAAGCCCAGGCGTTCCTTGCCTGGCTGGCATGGTTGAAAACCTGCTCCAGCGCCGTCCCATCGGCCTGCTCCAGCAGGGCGCGCAGACGGTCAAGCTGCGCCTGGTAGACGTCCAGCTCCTTGAGCAGTGCAGCACGATTGGCCAGGCAGATGTCGCGCCACATTTCCGGGGAACTGCCGGCGATCCGGGTGAAATCACGAAAACCGCTGGCGGCATAGCTGAACAGTTCCTCGCTGTTGCTGCGTGTAGCAATATCCTCGACCAGTGCAAACGCCAGCAAATGCGGCAGATGTGAAACTGCAGCAAAAACCTCGTCGTGTGCCTGCGGCGTCATTTCCCTGACCGTCGCCCCGCATGCCTCCCACAGGGTGCGCACCGTGCGCACTGCCTCAGGGGAAATTTCGGGCATGGGTGTAATCACCACATTTCGATTCTGATACAAAATTGCACTGGCGGCGGCGGCCCCACTTTTTTCAGCGCCGGCGATCGGGTGTGCCGGCACGAAGTGCGCCAGATGACCCGGCAAATACTGGTGCGCCAATACCACCACGTCACATTTGGTGCTGCCCGCATCGGTAACGACGGTGTGCGGCGACAGGTGCGGCGAGATCGATGCCATCACTGCGGCCATCTGCCCCACCGGCATAGCCAGCATCACCAGGTCCGCATCTTGCACCGCACTGATCGCATCAGGCGCAACCCGGTCGATCACCCCGAGACGCAGTGCCTCCTCCAGATTTCCCGCACTACGTCCGACGCCGACGATTTCCCGCACCACGCCAGCCTCGCGCAAGGCCAGCGCGAAGGATCCGCCGATCAAACCGACGCCAAAAATGACTAATTTATTAATCATGAATAATTGTTGTCGCCCGCATCAGAAAAGCTCGACGTCTCTGCTCGCCATGCCGCCCGTAAGTTCTCCCGACGCGATCAGATCCTCATATAAACAGATCCGGTTGCGCCCGTGACGCTTCGCATAATACAGTGCCTGGTCTGCATGCCCCACCACGGTAGCAGGCACATACTGACTGCCCATATCGACAAAACCAATGCTCACCGTCACTTTTCCGACCTGGGGAAAAGCGAAGGATTCAACAGCTTTTCTGAATCGCTCCAGGGTACTCCAGGCATCCTGAACATCCAGTGAAGGCAGGACAACGATGAACTCCTCACCACCATAACGAAACAGCAGATCAGCGTTGCGAAAGGTTCTTTCCATGAGCCGCGACAAAAGCAGCAACACTTCATCGCCGTATAAATGTCCGAAGGTATCGTTGATGCGCTTGAAATGATCGATATCCAGCATCGCCAGCCAGTTCGTCCCTTTTTTCCGGCATAGCATCCGCCGCTGCTCGACAGGGGTTTTTCTGTCGCTGGAATCGCGGTCGGCAAGCAGTATCTTGGCGATCCTGTCGTCGAAAGTTTTACGGTTGAGCAAGCCGGTCAGCCGGTCACACTCACTTTCATTGAGAAGGGAAAGCTGGTTCTGGTATATCCGCATCAACCCGGAAATAAGCCGCTGATCGCATGAAGCTGCCTGATCGCAGATAATCGTCGAAAAACCGACCACCCTGTCATCAACCAGAACAGGGGAAATAATTTTTACTCCCCCTTCGATATCACGGACGACGACTTCCCGTTTGGTCATGCAATCCATGAACTCGTCGTGTTCATACAGCAAAACGGCTTGTTCCTGCCCATCCCGATCCCAGGCGCCCAGCCCGTTTGGACCTGAACTGGTGGCCAGCAACACTTCCTGATCATAAATCTTGTAAAGCGCAATTTCTCTCGCCGGGACAAGTTCGCGCAACGCAGCAACCAGACTCGTTTCCAGAGATTCCCGATCACGCACCCCGGTAATGCGGATAACCGCTTCCAGAAAGTCGTGGGCGATCTCAGCCATTACCGATCAGGGCCGGGTATTCAATCAGAGATCGCGGCCAACCGCTTGCGCCACCAATTTCAACGAGGCCATCAGATCCTTGAATTCCTGCGGGTTAAGCGCCTGATCGGCATCACACCAGGCTTCGCAGGGGTTGGGATGCATTTCCACCAGCAGCCCGTCGGCGCCGGCAGCAATAGCCGCGCGCGACAGCGCCGGCACCATCCACGCCTTGCCGCCAGCATGGGATGGGTCGACGATCACCGGCAGGTGCGTTTCTTTTTTCAGCACCGGAATCGCGGTCACGTCCAGCACGTTGCGATAGTAGGTTTCGAAAGTACGAATACCGCGCTCGCAGAAGATGATGTTGTGGTTGCCGCCGGCGGCAATGTATTCCGCCGCCATCAGCCATTCGGAAATGGTCGCCGACATGCCGCGCTTGAGGATCACCGGTTTGTTGACCTTGCCGACTTCCTTGAGCAGATCGAAATTCTGCATGCTGCGCGTGCCGATCTGGATCACATCGACATCGTATTCCATGAAGGTTTCAAGCTGACGCGCATCCATCAGCTCGGTGACGATAGGCAGGTTATATTTTTCGGCTGCGGTGCGGAACATCTGTAGGCCTTCCACGCCATGCCCCTGAAAGGCATAGGGGCTGGTGCGCGGCTTGAAGGCACCGCCGCGCATCAGGCGGCACCCTGCGGCATGAACTTCCTTCGCCGCCAATGCCATCTGCTCCGGCGTTTCCACCGAGCACGGCCCGCCGATGATCTGCACCTGCTTGCCGCCCAGCGGGATGCCCTTGATATCTATCACGGAGTTCTCTTTATGCCATTCACGCCCGACGATCTTGTAAGGCTTGACGATGTGCATGGCCTGTTCGACGCCCGGCAGGGCCTCGAAATATTCCTGCTCCAGTTTGCGCTCGTCACCGATGGCGCCGATCACGGTACGCTCGGTGCCGCGCGAAACATTGGCGTCCAGGCCGGCTTCCTTGATTTTATTGACTACGCCTTCGATCTGCTGCTCGGTTGCACCGCTGCTCATTACAATAATCATTTTCCCAACTCCTCAAGAGCCCGTTCCAGGGCCTGCAAAAATACCTTGTTTTCCCCTTCCAGCCCGACGCTGACGCGCAGGTGTTCAGGCAACCCGTAATTGGCGACCGGCCGCACAATCACGCCCTGCTTCAGCAGACTGAGATTGACAGCAGCGGCATTGCCCACTCGCACCGCAACGAAGTTGCCATAGGATGGAATGTAAGCCAGCCCCAGGCGCTTGAAACCATCCGTCAACTGCACCATACCGGCGCGATTGATTTCCAGACATTCTTCGAGAAAAGCATCATCCTCCATCGCCATCACCGCCGCCGCCTGGGCCAGGCTGTTGACGTTGAACGGCTGCCGCACCCGGTTCAACATATCCGCAACGGGCTTGCCTGCCAGCGCATAGCCTACGCGCAAGCCGGCCAGGCCATAAGCCTTGGAGAAAGTGCGGGTGACAATCAGATTCGGGAAGCGCTTCAACCAACCGACACTGTCACTCTTCATCTCATCGGGCAAATATTCAGTATAGGCCTCATCCAGCACGATCAAGACGTTCTCCGGCACGCGCTCGATCAATCCCAGCAGATGCACGGGGTCCAGCAGCGTGCCCGTCGGGTTGTTGGGGTTGGCAATAAACAGAATACGGGTATCGCCGCCAATAGCCGCCAGCAGCGCTTCGGGGTCATGGCCAAAGTCCTTCGCCGGCGCCTCAATGCCTCGCGCGCCAACTGCCTGGGTTGCAAGAGGATAAACGGCGAAAGCGTGCTGGCTGTATACCGCAGAGGATTGCGGCGTCAGAAACGCCCGCGCCACCAGTTCCAGCACATCGTTGGAACCATTGCCCAGAACAATCTGTTCAAGTCCGACGCCGTGCCGTGCCGCCAGTGCGGTTTTCAGGGTAAAGCCGTTGCCATCCGGGTAGCGCGCGAGTTCCATGATCACGTTCTCGATCGCCGCCAGCACGCGCGGGCTGGCGCCAAGCGGGTTCTCATTGGAAGCCAGCTTGACGATATCGCTTTCTGGCAAGCCCATTTCCCGGGCCACTTCGGCAATCGGTTTGCCCGGCTGATACGGCGCGATGGCGCGGATGTAAGCCGGTGCTAATTCACTCAAGTCCATTTCAAAGTTCAGCCATATATTTTTTAAAGCACAGCCACGGGATATGAGCCAAGGATTTTCAGGAAGGCCGCCTTGTCGGCGAGCTCAGCCAACGCCTGGGCAACCTTCTCATCCTGACGATGTCCTTCCACATCCACGAAAAACACATATTCCCAAAGCCCTGAATGGGAAGGTCGGGACTCCAGCTTGGTCATGCTCACTTCGTGCCGGGCGAGTGGTGTCAGCAGTTCAAACACCGCACCCGGACGATTTCTGGCGGACATCGCCAGCGAAGTTTTATCCCGACCGGAGAGCGCGGCATCATGCTGGCCGATCACCAGAAAACGGGGGGTATTGTCGGGCTTGTCCTCGATGTTTTCCGCCAGCTTTTCCAGCCCGTAATGCTCCGCCGCCGCCTCGCCCGCAATCGCCGCCGCCGCTCCATCCTCAGCAGCCAGACGCGCCGCCTCGGCATTGCTCACCACTGCCACGCGCTCCACGCCGGACAGGTTCTGGTTGAGCCACTCGTGGCACTGGGCGAGGGACTGCGCATGCGAATAGACTTTCTCGGGCTTGCCTGTTGCACCCGCCTTGCGCAGCAAAAACTGGTGCACCCGCAGATCGACCTCGCCACACACCTGCAGGGGCGTCTGCAGCAGCAGGTCCAGGGTCGTGCCGACCGCGCCGCCGGTGGAGTTTTCCACCGGCACCACACCATAATCCGCCAACCCCGCTTCCACCTCGCGGAACACCTCGTCGATCGAGGCGCAAGGGCGAGTCAGAGCGGCATGGCCGAAATGCTTGATGGCCGCCGCTTGGGTGAAAGTGCCTTGCGGCCCGAGGAATGACACCGCGAGAGGCTTCTCCAGCGCCAGACAGGCCGACATGATCTCGCGAAACAGACGCGCCACGGTTTCATCTGCAAGGGGGCCGGGATTCTCTGCCTTGATCCGGCGCAGCACCTGCGCTTCGCGCTCGGGACGATAAACCGCGCCATCCTTCAGAACACCAATCGCCTTGGCATGGCCGGCGCGCTGGTTCACGAGCTTCAGTATCTCGCTGTCGATCGCGTCAATACTGGCGCGGTGTTGTGCAAGTTCCTTATCCATTTTTCTGCTCGAACTCGCGCATGAAATCCACCAGGGCTTGCACTCCCTCCAGGGGCATGGCGTTGTAAATCGAAGCGCGCATCCCGCCCAGCAGGCGGTGGCCCTTCAGTTGCGCCAGACCGCGCGCCTGGGACTGCTTGAGAAACGCTTCGTCCAGCGCCGCATTCTTGAGGGTGAAAGGCACGTTCATGCGCGAACGGCTGTCTTTGGCAACCGGGCAATGGTAGAAACCGCTGCTGTCCAGGTAATCGTAAAGCAGCGCTGCCTTGGCGTTGTTGCGCCTGTCCATTTCCTCCAGACCGCCGAGGCGCTTCAACCATTTGAACACCAGACCGGCGATGTAGAGCGAATAGGTTGGGGGGGTGTTGTACATCGAATCGTGGTCGGCATGGATCTTGTAGTCGAACATCGTCGGCGTGCCCGGCAGCGGTTGGCCGATCAGGTCTTCACGCACGATCACGATGCACAAGCCGGCCGGGCCGATGTTCTTCTGCGCGCCGGCGTAGATCAGGCCGAAGCGGGAAACATCCAGCGGGCCGGACAGGATGTTGGAGGACATGTCCGCCACCAGCGGCACGCCGCCGGTTTCCGGTACCCAGTGGAACTCCACGCCACCGATAGTCTCGTTCGGGGTGTAATGGACATAGGCCGCATCCTGGCTCAAGCGCCATTTATCCTGGGTCGGGGCATAGCTGAATTTAGCATCTTCCGAACTGGCAGCGACGTTCACCGTGCAGTAGCGTTCCGCTTCCTCGATCGCCTTTTGCGACCAGATCCCGGTATTGACGATATCCACGGTTTTTTTACCGCGCAGCAAATTCATCGGCACCATGGCAAACTGGCTGGAAGCCCCGCCCTGCAGGAACAGCACCTTGTAATTGGCGGGAACACCCAGCAACCCGCGCAGATCAGCCTCGACCTGGGCTGCAATGCCCATGAAGTCCTTGCCGCGATGGCTCATCTCCATCACCGACATGCCGCAGCCCTGCCAGTTAAGCATCTCGTCGCGCGCCTGCTCCAGGACTTCTTCAGGCAATGCGGCGGGACCAGCACCAAAATTGTAAATTCGTTCCATAGTACTTGAACCTTAAAACGGCGTTTCACCGCAGAGGACGCGGAGGACGCAGAGGGGAGTATATGTAGGTTGGGTTAGGCGCAGTTTTTTGCGCCGTAACCCAACAAACCCAAGCTTCCTTCTATCTGGTTAAGCCGATGGGTATCGCTGCGCTCAACCCATCCTACGCGCTTATATTTCTTCGTCTGTGCCTTCCGAATCGGCTTCCACCACCCGCTCAAGGCCGATCAACTTTTCGCCCTTGTCGAGGTTGATCAGGGTCACGCCCTGAGTAGCGCGGCCCATCTCGCGGATTTCGCTGACGCGGGTGCGGATCAGTACGCCACCGGTGGTGATCAGCATGATCTCGTCTTCCGCATTCACCAGTGTCGCTGCCACCACCTTGCCGTTGCGCTCGGAGGTCTGGATCGCGATCATGCCCTGAGTGCCGCGGCCATGGCGGGTGTATTCCGCAATCGAAGTGCGCTTGCCGTAGCCGTTTTCGGTCGCGGTAAGCACCGACTGGGTCTCGTTCTCCGCCACCAACAGGGAAATCACCTTCTGCCCCTTGCCCAGCCGCACGCCCATCACGCCGCGCGAAACGCGTCCCGTGGCACGCACCGCAGCCTCGTCGAAACGCACCGCCTTGCCGCCATCGGTGAACAGCATCACGTCGTGCTGGCCATCGGTGATGTCCACGCCAATCAGGTAGTCATCCTCGTCCAGATTGATGGCGATGATGCCCCGTTTCATCGGGCGTGAGAAATCTGACAACGGCGTTTTCTTGACGATACCGCTGGAGGTCGCCATGAAAATGAAATGGCCCTCGTCGAACTCCTTGACCGGCAGAATGGCGTTGATCTTCTCGCCTTCCTCCAGTTGCAGCATGTTGACGAACGGCTTGCCGCGCGATCCCCGGCTGCCCTGCGGCACTTCGTAGACCTTGATCCAGTAGACCTGACCACGGTTAGAGAAGCACAGGATGTAGTCGTGGGTATTGGCGATAAACAGCTTCTCGATGAAATCTTCTTCCTTCATCGCCGTCGCCTGCTTGCCGCGACCGCCGCGCTTCTGGGCGCTGTAGTCCTCGAGCGGCTGGGACTTGATGTAACCGCTGTGCGACAGGGTCACTACCATGTCCTGCGGCGTGATCAGGTCTTCCATGCTCAAGTCCTGGGCGTGAACAACGATCTCGCTGCGGCGCTTGTCGCCGAACTGCGCCTTGATCGCGGTCAGTTCCAGGACGATGATTTCGGTGATGCGTGCCGGCTTGGCAAGAATGTCGAGCAGATCGGCAATCTTTTCCATCACCTCCTTGTACTCGGACACGATCTTGTCCTGCTCCAGGCCGGTCAGGCGCTGCAGGCGCAGCTCCAGGATCGCCTGCGCCTGGGCGTCGGAAAGACGGTAGCCTTGTTCAGAAAAGCCGAATTCGATCGCCAAACCTTCAGGGCGCGAAGCATCAGCTGCAGACCGCGCCAGCATTTCCTCTACCAGCGGCGAGCGCCAGACTTGCCCCATCAGCCCCTGCTTGGCGGCAGACGGCGTAGCCGCCGCCTTGATTAGCGCAATCACGTCATCCACATTGGACAAGGCCACCGCCAGACCTTCCAGGATATGGCCGCGTTCGCGCGCCTTCCTGAGCTCGAACACGGTACGCCGCGTCACCACCTCGCGCCGATGGCGCAGGAAAGCGTCGAGCATCTGCTTCAGATTGAGCAGGCGCGGCTGGCCATCCAGAATCGCCACCATGTTCATGCCGAAGGTGTCCTGCATCTGGGTCTGCTTGTACAGATTGTTCAGCACCACTTCCGGCACTTCGCCGCGCTTCAACTCGAGCACCATGCGCATGCCGGATTTGTCCGACTCGTCGCGCAGATCGGAAATCCCCTCGATCTTCTTCTCGCGCACCAGTTCGCCGATCTTGATCAGCAAATTGGCCTTGTTCACCTGATAGGGCAGCTCATCGACGATGATCGCCTGTCTGCCTCCGACCTTGTCGATATCCTCGAAATGGGTGCGGGCGCGCATCACCACCCGGCCTCGACCAGTGCGGTAGCCTTCCTTGACACCCACCGTGCCGTAAATAATGCCCGCCGTCGGGAAATCCGGCGCCGGCACGATCTCGATCAAGTCCTCGATATCGGTCTGCGGGTTTTCCAGCAACAGCAAACAGGCATCCACGATTTCGTTCAGGTTGTGCGGCGGGATGTTGGTCGCCATGCCTACCGCGATGCCGGAGCTGCCGTTGATCAGCAGGTTGGGAATCTTCGACGGCAGCACCAGCGGTTCCTGCTCGGAACCGTCGTAGTTCGGGCCGAAGTCCACCGTTTCCTTGTCCAGGTCGGCGAGCAATTCGTGGGCGATTCGCGCCATGCGGATCTCGGTGTATCGCATCGCGGCGGCGTTGTCGCCGTCGACCGAACCGAAATTACCCTGACCATCCACCAGCGGATAACGCAAGGAAAAGTCCTGCGCCATCCGAACGATGGTGTCGTATACCGCAGTGTCGCCGTGAGGGTGATATTTACCGATTACGTCGCCGACGATACGCGCCGACTTCTTGTAAGCCTTGTTCCAGTCGTTGGACAGTTCGTGCATGGCGAACAGCGCACGCCGGTGAACCGGTTTGAGACCATCGCGCACATCAGGCAGGGCCCGGCCCACGATCACGCTCATGGCGTAGTCGAGGTAGGAACGGCGCATTTCTTCTTCGAGGCTGACCGGAAGGGTTTCTCTGGCGAATTGTTCCATGGATGCTCAGTTTCTTATGAACTTACTTGTTGATATACGAAAACAAAATGTCAGCGATTTTAGCATACCGGCGCAGTCCAGGCCAATCTGCCGGACACTCGTCGTTTTGGCAGTTCCCGAACTATGGTGTATGATAGAAACATCAACTGGTTAGGCATCTGACCACGATAAGAACAAGCTTCAACAACAATAGCGGTAAATTCTCAAGGAGAACCAATAATGAAAATCACCCTGGTCAAACAACTCGTTTTAAGCCTTACTCTTGCCACTGGCATTTCTGCCGTCAACACCGCTTTTGCGCACGACGTCGCCAATGCCGGCTACCTGATCGACACCCGAGGCAGCGTGGTCAAGAACAACTACAACCAGTGCTGGCGCACCGGCTACTGGACTCCGGCCATGGCTACCGCAGAGTGCGATCCTGACCTAGTGAAGAAAGAAGAGAAGAAAGAAGCGCCGAAAGCTGCGGCACCCGTGCCTGTAGCCGGCCCTGCAGCCCCTGCTATCAAAGTGTCATTCAAGGCCGAGACCCTGTTCGATTTCGACAAGGCTGTGGTCCGTGCAGAAGGCAAGAAAGAGCTGGACGACAAAGTGGTCGCCAGCATGAAGGCTCACCCAGAAGTGGAACTGCTGCTGGTCACCGGCCATGCTGACCGCATCGGCTCCGACAAGTACAACCAGAAACTTTCCGAGCGCCGCGCTGCCGCCGTCAAGGATTACCTGGCCAGCCAGGGCATTGCCGCTGACCGCGTCAAGACCGCAGGCAAAGGTGAATCGATGCCCAACCCGGATGCCGACACTGCCAACAAGTGCAAAGGCAACAAGAAAACCAAGAAGCTGATCGAGTGCCTGCAGCCTGACCGCCGCGTCACCGTGGAACCGGAAATTCAGGTTCCGACCAAGAAGTAAGCTTCTCCGGTCAGAACAAGCCCCGCCTAGTGCGGGGCTTTTTTTTATGCTAGATTCTGCCGATGAACACTGTAGACACCCTGATCGACGCGCGCTGGATCATCCCCGTCGAACCGGCCCGGGAAACTCTGTCCCGGCACTCCATCGCCATTACCGATGGCGTTATCCGCGACATCCTGCCGACCGGTGAGGCCCACACTAAATACCACGCCAGAAAGCATTTCCAGCTCGACGACCATGTCCTGATCCCCGGCCTGATCAACCTCCACACCCACGCCGCCATGTCGCTGCTGCGCGGTCTGGCGGACGACCTGCCGCTGATGGACTGGCTCAACAATCACATCTGGCCCGCCGAGGCGAAATTCGTGTCGCCGGAATTCGTCCGCGACGGCACCCTCCTCGCCTGTGCAGAAATGCTCCGAGGCGGCATCACCTGCTTCAACGACATGTATTTCTTCCCCGAAGCGGCAGCGCAAGCGGCACTCGGCGCCGGAATGCGTGCCGCTATCGGCATGATCGTGGTCGACTTCCCCACCGCCTACGCCGCCGATGCCGACGATTACCTGAGCAAGGGCCTGGCGGTACGCGACGAATTTCGCGGCGAGCCGCTGCTCTCCTTCACGCTCGCCCCCCATGCACCCTACACGGTGAGCGACAAGACCTTCGCCAAGGTATTGACCTACGCCGAGCAGCTCGACCTGCCGATCCACATCCACCTGCACGAAACCCACGACGAGATCGAGGCCAGTCTCAAGCAATACCAGATGAGGCCGCTGGAGCGGCTGCACCGCCTCGGCCTGCTCGGCCCCAACCTGATCGCGGTCCACGCCGTGCAGCTCAACACCGAGGAAATCCGCCTGCTTGCCGAACACGGCTGCCATGTGGCCCACTGCCCGAGCTCCAACCTCAAGCTCGCCAGCGGCATCAGCCCGGTGCTGGAAAAACTCGAACACAAGATCAACATCGGCCTGGGCACCGACGGCGCGGCGAGCAACAACCGCCTCGACATGTTCGCGGAAATGCGCCTCGCCGCCCTGCTCGCCAAGGGCCAGAGCCGCCATGCCGCCGCACTGCCCGCCTACCAGGCGCTGGCCATGGCCACCATCCATGCCGCCAAAGCGCTGGGCATCGACAGCCTGACCGGCTCGCTCGCCATCGGCAAGGCAGCGGACATCACCGCGGTGGACTTGTCCGCCCCGGAAACCCAGCCATGTTATGATGTCACCTCGCATCTGGTGTATGCCGCCGGACGGGAAAACGTCAGCCACGTCTGGGTAAACGGCAAGCTGGTGCTGAACGAACGGCACCTCACCACCATCGACATCCGCGAACTCAATGCCAGAACCAGCTTCTGGCACGAAAAAATCAGCAACCAGAAAAATTTAAGTGCAGGATAACCTTCAAATGTAGGGTGCGCCATGCGCACCAAACCGACGAAAATGGTGCGCACGGCGCACCCTACAGAACCAAGTGGTGGCATGGCGTTTCTTGAAAGCCGGAGCAAAGAATGAACAACGACACATTGAATGCAGACCAGCAGGAACTGGACAAATTCGCCCAGCTCGCCCATCGCTGGTGGGATCCCAACAGCGAATTCAAGCCGCTGCACGACATCAACCCGCTGCGCCTCGACTACGTCGATCAGGCCACCGGTCTGGCCGGCAAGAAGGTGCTCGACGTCGGCTGCGGCGGCGGCATCCTGTCCGAAAGCATGGCAACGCGTGGCGCCCAAGTCACCGGCATCGACCTCGGCGACAAAGCGCTCAAAGTCGCCAAGCTGCACCTGCTGGAAACCGGCCAGAAAGTTGACTATCGCTTGATCGCAGTGGAAGAACTGGCCAAGGAGCAGCCACACCACTACGACATCGTCACCTGCATGGAAATGCTCGAGCACGTACCCGATCCGGCCAGCGTGGTACGAGCCTGTGCGGAACTGGTCAAGCCCGGCGGCCATGTATTCTTCTCCACCCTCAATCGCAACCCGAAATCCTACTTGTTCGCCGTGATTGGCGCCGAGTATGTTCTCAACCTGCTGCCCCGAGGCACCCACGAATACGCCAAATTCATCAAGCCTTCCGAACTGGGAGGCTACTGCCGCGCCGTCGGCCTCGGCGTCGCCGGCATCACCGGCATGAACTACAGCCCCTTTTCCAAAACCTATTCTCTCGGCGCCGATACCAGCATCAACTATCTGATCCATTGCCAACAGCAATAATGAAAGCGGTACTGTTCGACCTCGACGGCACGCTGGCCGATACCGCGCCCGACCTCGGCCATGCCCTCAACCTGCAGCGCGAATGGCACGGACTGCCACCGTTGCCGCAGGAAATCATCCGCCCCTACGCCTCGCACGGCACCGTCGGCCTGTTCGACATCGGCTTCGGCCTGACACCGCAAGATGAACGCTTCGCGCCCATGCGCGAGGAATACCTGGCGCTCTACACCGCCAACCTGTGCCTGCACACCACCCTCTTCCCCGGCATGGCCGAACTGCTGGCCGCGCTCGAAGCCAGAAACATCGCCTGGGGCGTGGTCACCAACAAGCCGGCACGCTTTACCGAGCCGCTGCTGGAGTTGCTGGGGCTTACTCAACGCGCCGCCAGCATCATCAGCGGCGACACCTGCCCCCACCCCAAACCGCACCCCGAACCGCTGCTGCGCGCCGCCCGCGAAACCGGAGCCGACCCCGCCAGCTGTTTGTATGTGGGCGACGCCGAACGCGACATCGAAGCCGCCCACGCTGCTGGAATGCCTGCGCTAATCGCCGCCTACGGCTACCTCGGTGCCGACGACCGCCCAGAAACCTGGCGCGCAGACGGCACCATTCAACACCCCTCCGAGATACTGCGCTACCTCTAAAACCCCAATCCTGCTAAGATGAAACATGGATTGAACTTTTACATCAAGAGTTCGTCTGATAGTGCAGCATGGGGGCGACCCGGTTTCGACGTGGGTTGCAAAGCAGTGTAGGGCATACCGAGGCTCAGTTACCTCGTAAATCCATCTGAAAAAAACTAGTCGCAAACGACGAAAACTACGCTCTAGCCGCTTAATTGACGGTTAGACTCTGCACCGGTTGGTCTCTGGGCCGGCTTGAAGCCGCAAGGTGACAAGAGCAGAGTCATTAACAGAGACTCGTGTCGGTCCGGGTTGCTTGAACCGATCCTAAACTTAAGGCAACTAGCGTGAATTCAGCCTGTTCGGTTGGCGTAATTCGGGCGAAATCAAATAATCGGACTAAGTATGTAGAACTGCCTGTAGAGGGCTTGCGGACGGGGGTTCGATTCCCCCCGCCTCCACCATAAATACCCCCAACGGGGTTCAACGCCGTCCAAGTGACGGCGTTTTCTTTTGTACTTCCACATAGTTACCGTCCATCGCCATCTTTCTAAATCCAGTGACATCCTATCTCCATGGGGGTATCATCGGGGGTATCGAGTGAAATCGAACCGGGGGAAATATCATGGCTGGGGGTATCGGCGGGAAACTCACTGACAAGGCCGTTAAAGCCTTTTTGGCGAAAGCGGAATGCGGCAAGAAGCTGGCTGATGGCGGCGGGCTGCATCTGTTCATCACCCCGGCTGGGGGTACTACTTGGCGAATCAAATACCGGATCGACGGCAAGGAAAAAATTTATTCCATCGGCCCCTATCCTCTGGTTTCCCTCTCGGCGGCGCGGATCGAGCTCAGCGAGGTCAAAGCCCTGCTGCTCGAAAACAAAGACCCGGTATCAGAGCGCCGGGTTAATCGGGCTTCAACGTCAGCTTGCTCTGACAACACTTTTCAGGCGGTCGCTGCCGAATGGCTCGCCATGAAGCAAAAAGAATGGAGCGCCGGACACTTCACCAAATCAGCGCGGGCCTTCGAGCGCGACATCTACCCCGCCATCGGCAAATTGCCCATTGCCAGCATCACCCCCGCCATCGTGGCAAAAGCGGTTGAAGACATCAACAAGCGCGACGTACTCGAAACCGCTACCCGCATTCTCCAGCACCTAAACGGTGTTTTTCGTTACGCCCAGGCCAAAGGGCATTGCCGTGATAACCCGGCAGGCCCAGCCCGTGAAATCCTGCCACGCAAGAAAGACAATGGCCGCATGCCAGCCCTGCTTGATTGGAATTCATTGGGTGATGTACTGCGGCGGGCGGAAATGGCCAGGCTTTCCCCTTCCGTGCGCATGGCGCATCGCCTGTGCGCCTTCTCATCGGCGCGCATCGGCAACGTGGTTAGCGCCGAGTGGAAAGAGTTCCACCTCGACGATGAACAACCCGTCTGGATCATTCCACGCGCGAAAATGAAAGTTGTCTCCCGCGACATCGACCACCGCATTCCCCTGTCACCCGAGATTGCAGCTGAATTACGTCAGTGGCGGGAAGTGTTCGGAAGCCGGGGTTTTGTGTTTCCCTCGCCACAAGGCGGCAAGCACATTGGCCGGGAATCCATCGAAAAGGTGTACCGCGTCACCTTGAAACTGGAAGGCAAACATTCGCCCCATGGCTGGCGTAGTGCTTTTTCCACCTTGGCGCGCGATCAAGGCTTTGCTCGCGACGTGGTGGAACTGGCCCTCGATCACGCCCACGACAACGACGTGGCCCGCGCCTATGACCGTGGCGAGCGATTCATCCAGCGGGTGGAACTGTTCAACTGGTGGGGGGAACATCTTGCTGCCGCGCAGCGCGGGGCAAAAATCATCACGTTGCCGGACAAGGCGGGGATGGCAGCCTAATTGGGTGAAAAATGAAGAAACCACACAAGAAACGGCGGAAAAATCGCCCTGTAGTAAAAGCTCCAGCAGCTACTACAGAAACTCAACAGAAGCATACTAAGCTCAGTAAACGTGAGATGAGGGCCTATGCTGATCTAACCGCCAGTGACCCTAGATTCAAGATACTTTATCTGATCCCTCATTTTCCGCAAGATTTACGAGAAGCCAGCGTATTGGGGTGGTATTCACCGGCTCTGCTTCATGCAGCAGAACCTTTGCTATCGATAGCAACGTGGCCTGCCGATATCCGTGAACCTTTTTCACCACAATATGCAATTCTCACTAATCGCTTAACCCGACGCATATGGCCAAAAGTGATTCCAGTTGAATTTGATGCCCTTGTCGCCGGAGCACATCTTTTTGATAGCCCATTTCGTGTTTTCGTATCAAACGATCCTGCGATGGCCAAGGAGATTGATGCATTCATTAATCAATCGGGCTGGCTTTGTCTCCATATTTCATCAATAGATGGTGGAGGGCGTCTTCTCATAGGCGATTTCAGCATCAAGAAACTATTGGATTACTTTATGTCCGTTGTGAATGTGTTGTCGGTTGATGCCAATTGGGCATCATTCGCACGCATTGCAAAAAAAGAAATGAATCCTCAACACGTTCAGAAAACGCATCGCCATTCATTGCCGCGCGGTTTGCACAACGTAACCGAACCAAACGAAGCGGCTCTTTCAGCCTTCGGTTGGATGCTTCACCGAAGTGACCCCATTAGCAATCAGATCACACCAGGGGGGCATAATCCGCAGCGTTATGTTGATCGGATTTGCCGAAGTGCGAGCGCAGTCAGTAAGGCACGATCTCAACTGATAAAGAATATACCTCCAGAACTGTATGACTACCGCTACATTATTGCAGTACAGAGTATGTACTGGGGTCACTTTACTGACTGGCGCAAACTACTCTCGAAATCCGGGGACGTTGACAAAAAAATCCTGCGTCTTGCATTGGGCTTCACTATCCAGGCCACAACGTACTTCGATTACATCAAAGTAGAAGATAACTTACTGAGCAATCCTGTTTTTCGCTATTTTCAAAATGAGCGTACAGCTGATGCACGCTCATTTACAGCTGGGTTGACGATCTTGGCTGCTGCTTCATTGGCTCCGGTACTTCGCTTGGAGCCAAAATTGAACCAAGTATGTGGAGACCTAAAGCAGTTAGCGAACTGTGTCAGGGCGATGGCTCATCATCATTTCGACTGGAAGCAGTCTCGCTTGGCAAGCCGCCTTGGCGAAAAAATGCGATCCCTGGTAAACCCGAGTTTCCTAGCGCTTATAGACAAGCCAGAAGCCGGCCCAATCGAAGGACTGAAGCTAGTATCCGATCTCCCACTGGAATTAATGCGTAGCGGGGGGGCTGCCACTATCTATGCGCTTTGACGTTTCAAGACTACCAGTAATGCCAGGAAATCTATATCTGATGAGTTGCCTCATGCTTCCTGTGATCCTACCTCTAGAAGCGTTTAGTAATGTTCTTGTCATCCGATCCTTTCAACCCAAAGATCCGTTGCGTAAGATGCTAGAAATTGCAATCTCAGCCGCACTGGAGTTGGCTCCTGCCCCTGCTTTTAACATTAAAATTCGTTTCGTTGATGTTCTGGATGAGAACGAATTTGTTGCCGCGCTGGTGAGCTTCAATGGAGCCATGATGATTTTCGATGGTCATGGGAGTTACGATAGTGATACTGGAGCGGGGACAATTGTTATTGGAGGAAAAAATGTAGACGCTTGGCAGCTCAAGAAACGATGCTCGCCTCACTGACATCCCAGCGCTTGGCCAGGCTTCTTTGATTGAAATGAATGATTTCCACGTGGGACTTCACCGACCCGACCGCTGACAGTGCCGCGCCCACCGAGTCCTCGCCCTGAACCTTTCGACGGACGCGGGTTCAATTCGCAAACCAGGAATCGAACTGGCGAAAACAAACATGACCCCACTAGCCCAACTCCATGCCGATATTGACGCACGCGTACAAACCATCCGCGAGGATCGCCCCGACTGGCTGTGCGGAAAGGGCTGCGACAGTTGCTGCCGTCAACTCGCCGACATACCTCAACTGACGGAAGCAGAATGGGACTTGCTGCGTGATGGCCTGGCAGCCCTGCCGCCGGAACGACTCCGGGAAATCCGCATAAACATGGCCGCCTTGTCCGGCCAGCGGTCGCGCCCAATCACCTGCCCACTGCTCGACCTTGCTACCGGCTCCTGCCCTGTCTATGCCCAGCGACCGGTGGCGTGCCGCACCTACGGCTTCTACGTGCAGCGCGACCTGGGGCTTTATTGCCACGACATCGAAACCCGCGTAGCCGATGGCGCCTTGGTCGACGTGGTGTGGGGCAATCACGATGCCATTGATCACCGGCTCGCCGACCTTGGCGAAAGCCGCGCGCTGACCGACTGGTTCGAGCGTTGGGATAGCGGCAAATAAATAGCGAGGAATGGCTTTCGCGTAAGCGGGCTCCTGTGGAAGTTTACGGATTTCGGCAGTGCGCCTCGACCCAAGCCAAGAGCCCGAGCCCAAGAACATGACCCGCCACGCCGCGCAACCCAGCCGTTTTGGGTGTAAATGGGTGTTTTTGTGGCTGCCCATCGAAAATGGGTGTAATTGGGTGTAATATTGGTTCCATGATCCGACCAGATACCATTCAGATCACCCCGGAGATCCTGAGCCTGATCGCCAGAATCGATGAATTCAAAGGCGCTTGGCGCGCCTTGGGCACGCTTGCGCCAGATCGGTTGTCGGCCCTGCGCCACGTCGCGACCATCGAGAGCATCGGCTCATCCACCCGTATCGAGGGCAGCAAGCTCTCCGACCGGGAGGTCGAGCGCCTGCTGTCGAATCTTCAGATCAAGTCCTTTGATACCCGTGACGAGCAGGAGGTGGCGGGTTATGCCGAGTTAATGGATCTGGTGTTCAACTCGTGGCAGGAGATCCCATTCACCGAGAACCACATCAAGCAACTACACCAGATCCTGCTGCGCTACAGCGAGAAGGACACCCGGCATCGCGGCAACTACAAGACCAACTCCAACAGCGTCGCCGCCTTTGACGAGCACAGTGCCCAGATCGGCATCGTTTTTCAAACAGCCACACCCTTCGACACGCCGCGCCTGATGACAGAACTGATTACCTGGGTTCAGGAGGAGCGTGAAGCGGGACGATTACATCCGTTGCTGCTCATTGCCCTTTGTGTTGTGGTGTTTCTGGAAATCCATCCATTCCAGGATGGCAACGGTCGACTCTCCCGAGGGCTCACCACGCTGCTGCTCATGCAGGCGGGCTATGCCTATGTGCCCTACAGCTCATTGGAGAGCGTGATCGAGCAGAACAAGGAAGCCTACTATCTGGCCCTGCGACAAACCCAGGGGACGATTCGTACTGATGCCCCAAACTGGCAACCTTGGTTGGTGTTCTTCCTGCGATCTCTCGCTGAACAAGTCAGGCGACTGGAGAAGAAAGTCGAGCGCGAGAAAATCGTTTTGGCCTCCATGCCTGAGCTCTCACTTCAGATTGTCGAGTTTGCCCGCGAGCATGGTCGCATCACCATCGGCGAGGCCATCAAACTGACCGGAACCAGCCGCAACACGCTCAAACAGCATTTCCGTGCGCTGGTCGAACGCGGACACCTGAACCAGCACGGCAGTGGCCGAGGTGTCTGGTACGAACTGCGTTGATATTTTTCTTTCCTGCGGACACAGACTAGATTTGAAATAATCGAACTGACGTCCGTATTTCCACGACAGCCCCCGCCACCATTTAAAGCTGCCGGCTAGACTACTCAACCCGCCAGAATTTTTTATTCGCAAAATTTGCACTTCTTAAAATCTGTGCTAATTTTTAATTGCGAGGCGCCGATTTGAATTAAGTAAACAGCTTGCAGGGCGCTTAATAAATCCTGCTAAAGCGAAGTAAACACAGAAACCCGTTCCGGCGAGAAAAAGCTGAAACGGGTTTCTGCTTTTGGGGCTTCAGGCCCGGCCCGGTCGCGGTCGTGAGCCGGGGCAGTGACCACTTTAAGAAATGTGTCGAAGCTGACCTCTCTTGAGTAGCATCACTCTTAAAATTAGGCCGGCACCACGATCAAGCCCTCCGTGGCGTCACCGTAGGTCTTGTAGCTGCCGGCAAGAATGGAATGGACTGCAAGGGCGCATAGCGCGGCATCGACGGTGTCGATGTTGGTCCGCCACCTCGATTCCCGCATACAGTACAGTCTGCTCTGTACCCTACAATTGTGCCGGTCGCAAAAAAACTAACGCAGTCTGTCTAATTATGAAAGATAATCTGGAAAGCAACATTTCCTTAGCCATTGCTCAAGTGAAGGCGCTCATGTCGGACGACGAAAAACCAAACGGATCTGCTCTGCGCCCTCGGGCCCGGATCATGAAAACACTGGGCAGTGAGCTCATAAGCAATGATGCCGTGGCGGTCATCGAATTGGTGAAGAACGCTTATGACGCAGAAGCAAGTCGGATCCTCATCAAATTCGTAGGGCCTTTGCTGCCGGGGCAAGGTCGAATCGAGATCTTTGATGACGGCTCTGGGATGAGCTTGGATGTCGTCCGCGGAGCCTGGATGGAGCCGGCAACACCAGGAAAGCGTCAAAAGACCAGTTCTGGATCAAAAGGCCGAAGGGTTCTTGGTGAAAAAGGCATCGGTCGTTTTGCCGCCATGCGGCTGGCTTCGGAACTGGAGTTGATCACCAGAGCGCGAGGATCAGACCAAGAGGTCTACGGAATCTTCGATTGGACGCAATTCGAGGACGAGCAGAAATATCTCGATGAGGTTCTGATCCTCACTGACGAAAGAAAACCCGAAGTCATCCGGAGCGACGTGGGTCTCGATGCCATCTGGCCCAAACATGAGGTTCCAGTTGAGTGCCCGCCCTCGGAACAGGGCACGCTACTGCGGATGAACAATCTTGCTCAGGTCTGGGATGCTGAAAGGTTCCGCCTGATCCAGAGGGGTTTGTCACGTCTGGTTTCTCCCTTCAAGGAGAACAAGGATTTCAGCGTGTTTCTTCAGGCGCCTGAGGAGTTTTCCGAGTTCTCGTCTGAGATCACACCCCCTGCGGCATTGAATTACCCGCATTACAGTGTTCAGGGCACGATCGATCCACAGGGAAAATGCGATCTGAGACTGGAGGTGAAAGCCACCGGTGAAGTCAGGCCCGTCACTGGAGGGTTTGTAAGAGATAGAAAGGATCGTCTTCAGCATCTGGAAGAGGATGCCTACTCTAAATTGAAGCAGACAACAGAGGGTCAGCCTGAAAGCGGCAAGGTTGAATGGAAAAAGAAGCTTCCAGTTTGCGGGCCGCTGCAAATTGAATTGCGTATCTGGGATCGGAATGAGCTCGGCAACGTCATCCAGCAAACAAAGTCAAATCTGCAGAATATTCGAGCAGACCTCGATGCCTTCGCCGGCATCAATATCTATCGGGATGGATTCAGGGTCTTGCCTTATGGGGAACCAAACAACGATTGGCTGAGACTGGACCTTCGAAGGGTCCTGACACCCGGTATGCGTCTATCCAATAATCAGATTGTCGGCCACATATCGATTTCAGCAGATCGGAACATGGGCTTAAGGGATCAGTCCAATCGTGAAGGTCTGGACGAAAACCAAAGCTACTCAGACCTCCGGGAGATCATGAAATCGATCCTTTCCAAGATCGAAGATCTTCGAAAGAGCTCAAAGGGCGCAGGCGAAGGTGGCAACAAGGATGACCTGACCCTTAACCTGTTTGCTCCACTGGATCTGTCACCTATCCGACATCATTTGGAGTCTGTCAGACCTAAGGACGAGGTAGCCCAAGAGCTGATCAACAATGTAGAGCGCGCCTTCAACAGACAGGTTGAAAGCCTGAAGGCTGTCGTTGCGAAATATCACGCATTGGCGACATTGGGTCAATTGATCGACGTCCTGCTCCATGATGGTCGCCTCCCTTTGGCAAAAATCAGGAAAGAGGCCCTGCTGGCTCACGAGGACATTGTCGAGGGGCGTCTGTCTGGAGAAGAGCTGCTCAACAAGCTGGCAGTCCGCCTGCGCATCATCGATGGGCAGAGTGATGTGCTTGCCACGGTTTTCCGACGGGTAGAGCCTTTTGGGGGTCGCAAGCGAGGACGCCCCAAACAGCTTTACCTCGAAAAGATCATCGAAGATGCATTTGGTGTGTGCACAAGCCAGATTGAGGACCTGAAGACTGCAACTTCATTGCCGACCGGCCAGACACTGGTGCGGGTGGATGAAGCTGAAATCCAGGAGGTCATCGTCAATCTGCTGCAGAACAGCCTCTACTGGCTCCAATTCGTCGACGCTGCACATCGGCGTATAGACGTGTCTGTGTCGCGTACAGCGCAGGATCACGTCGAGATATTCTTCAGTGACACTGGTCCAGGAATACCAGAAGAGAACAGGGCGCGGATATTTGAACCCTATTTCTCTACGAAAAAGGATGGCGTCGGCCTTGGCCTAGCGATCGTTGGCGAGATCATCATGGATTACTACGGGGGAAAGCTTGAGCTGCTGGATTCACAGGGGACGTCAGGGGCCGTCTTCCGTATTACTTTGACCAAACGGGTCTGATATCAAGGGGAAAGCATGGATTGGCGGGTTCTGGTCGTTGATGACCTACAAGCAGCTGATGTAATAGAAGTCATCGAGGGGAACAAGACAGTCGAACTGCCGGATTCACTCATCTGCGTTCCGTGCACGAATTTTTCTGAGGCGACCAAGCGCCTGAAAGAGGAGAAGTTCGATCTTGTCATCCTTGATCTGAAGAATGATGCCGCTAACGAGCAAGACGTTCTTGCTGGCGAAACCGTATATAGCGAATTGAAGGAATGCCGCTTCCTTCCTGTCATATTTCATACCGGCTACCCTCTAAAAGTCAGTGATCTGACTTCCCCCTATGTAAAGGTAGTGACCAGGGGTGGCGATTGGAACGTCTTGAGGGCAACAATCAAAGAGGTTTTGGATACGAAACTTCCAAAGCTGATCAGACACATTGAAGAAGAACAAAGAAAATTCATGTGGGAGTCAGCCGGAAAAATATGGGCTGAGGATTTGGACAAAACCAGTCCGTCCGATCTGGTGTATCTCTTGGCGCGAAGACTCGCGAACACACTATCTGGCGATGCGGTAAGGAGTTTCCTCGAAGCCGATGGTAACGGCGGTGCCCCAAAGTCTGACAAGATTCATGCCGTTGAGCTGTATGTTTATCCCCCACTCTCCAAATACTTCCTTTTTGGAGATGTCTTCAAGAAAAAGACTGGTGACAATATTGAGTACTTTGTCGCGCTCACGCCTTCTTGTGATCACGAGCAGAATAAAGCAGACTTTGTGCTACTAGCTAAATGCAAGTATTTGGTTGAGACCAACCCCGGAAAAAATGCAAAGGGCATGCTTGATGTGGGGAAAGCGCTTTCTGAAACTTCCACTAAAGAGCTAAAGGAGTTTATTCGCGACAATTCCAGCCCGGTAGATAGATACAAATACCTGCCGGGCACCAGCTTCCTTCCTGATTTGCTTGTTGATCTACAGGACATCATGAGTGTTACGCCTGCAGCACTGAGCCCTGCCAAGGAAGAATATGAGCGCATCGCCTCATTGGATAGCCCTTTCGCCGAGGCACTACAAGCAAAGATGACGAGATATTTGGGAAGAATTGGGACGCCAGATATTGATCCCGATTTGGCTCTCGATAGATTCAAGGTACGAATCAAGCCGAACTGACGGCAAATGACGAACCCAATCCTGTGGCCGTATTGAGGCAATGGCTTTTCAACTTCCAACGTCAGCTCAGCGCCGCCAGATGATGTCTCGTATCAAAGGACGAGACACCGGTCCGGAGCTGAGCCTGCGTCGCAAGGTTTGGGCGCTTGGTCTGCGCTACAGATTGCAATACCGGATCGGCCGGACACGTCCCGACATGGCCTTCGTCAGAGCCAAGCTGGCTGTTTTCGTGGATGGCTGCTTCTGGCATGGCTGCCCGCTGCATTCGACGATGCCGAAGAACAACCGGGATTTCTGGGAGCAGAAGCTCAGGCGCAACCGCGAGCGGGACGCGGAGAACACACAGTGGCTTGAGGCAAAGGGCTGGCTTGTGCTGCGTTTCTGGGAGCATGAGATCGAAACCTCGCCTGAAGATTGCGCGCGGCGGATAGCGGCGATGCTTGGCAAGACAGAGGAATCGAAAGCATGACCTTCTTCACCAATGAAGAGTTGGGACAGGTTGACTTGATCGTCGATGCTGTCTACGCGGGTTACAGGACTGAACGTGGCGGCATGGCTGACCCTTTGGTTCCCTTGGTTGGCGTGAGCCGGCAAGGCGGTTTCCGCTACCGCGGCACCAAGGAGCGCCCGACCCTGCTCGTGCTGACTTCCAACTTGGCCGAACCAGAATGGCCGGACCAGTTGGATGAGACGACCGGGACATTCATCTATTACGGCGACAACCGGCATCCGGGGCGCCTGCTTCATGACACACCTCGATTCGGCAACCAGTTGCTGCGCCAGATCTTTGACTGGACGCATCTGGGGCAACGCCATCTGGTGCCGCTCATCCTGATTTTCACCACCGAGGCCACTGGCCGGGCCTTCCGGTTCCGTGGGCTTGCTGTGCCCGGCAGTCCCGCCTTGGCGGCGACAGAGGATCTTGTGGCGTTGTGGAAGACGACCGAGGGGCAGCGTTTCCAGAACTATAAGGCAGTGTTCACAATCCTCGATGAGGCTGTGATCCCGCGGGCCTGGGTCCATGCCGTTGGGCGCGGCGAGGCGACGGGGCTGGCACCTGACACATGGAAGGCATGGGTTACGGCTGGCGGCATCCGACCACTAATGGCTCCGCGCTCCCTATTGGTCCGCAGCAAGGCGGAGCAATTGCCTGCAACACCTGAGGATCAGGCGCTGATTGAAGTGATCCGGCAACGCTACAAAAACAATCCCTACGGATTCGAGGCCTGTGCGGGGGCGCTCACCCGCCTGTTGCTGCCTGATGTGGCGCGACTCGACCTGACCCGCCCATGGCGTGATGGCGGGCGGGATGGAATCGGCCGGCTGCGCATCGGGCGCAGCCCAGCTGCGATCGAAGTCGATTTTGCGCTGGAGGCAAAGTGCTATGGCGTGAACAACGCAGTCGGAGTGAGGGAGGTGTCACGCTTGATCAGCCGTATCAAGCATCGCGAGTTCGGCGTGCTGGTGACGACCTCTTATGTGGATCGGCAGGCGTATCAGGAAGTGACCGATGATGGTCACCCGGTGATCCTGACCGCGGCGCAGGACATCGTTGGCCTGTTGCGCTCCGCTGGGCTGCGGACCCCGGCGCAGGTCGATGCGTGGTTGGACGGGATCACGGCAAGCAGCTGATCAGGCGGCGTTCAGCTGCTTAGCCTGATTCAATGAAATCCACTGGAAGATCGCGGTCATGACGTCAGAGCACACGCCATTGCCGCAGAGTTTCACCTTGTCCCGCCGGTTTCCGTGAGGCAAGACATGCTCGGTCGATCCTCCCATGGCAAGAAGCAGCTCGTCAGGCTGGAGCATACGCAAGTAGGGGGTATCGCCTTTCCATGTCACCAAGCCGAAACGGTCGACCGTGGTCACCGTTCGGAGCGGAACATCCAGCGACTGCCAGCCTCCAGCATAGTCTGAGCCGTAATAGACAATCAGGAAGGGCACCCCCATCCCAAGTTCGGCGATGGCACGTTCGGTTCTTTCCAATGTCGCCTTGGCACGCCCTGGCTTCCGTAGCAGAGCGGCTGGATAGCTGGCTTTCCAGTTGATGATGTCGCGAGCAGTCTTTCTCGGTGTGCTCACCAGATCGAGCAGATCCGCGCGGCTGACGGTGGTGCCTTGCCTGTCACACACCAGGAACATGCGCTTGCGGGCCTGGGCTGATCCAAAGTCGGCAGAGTTCAACAGCAGGTCACTGACTGCATAGCCAAGTCTTTCGATGGTCTGGACCAGTTCGTTGTGGCGATCCCATTTCTTCATACGGTTCACGTTCTCGACGATGACCCAACGTGGTTCCATTGCCTTGACCCAAGGGACAATGCCGATAGCCGTCTCACGGCTTTTTTCTGAACCCGGTTTGGCGCCGCGAGCTATCGAGTGTGAAGTGCATTCTGGCGAGGTCAGTAGCACATCCGGTCTGTACTTGGAGCCAAGCTTCTTGGGGGAGACGTCCTCGATCTTCTCGGTGAGGATATCGGCTTGTGGAAAGTTGGCCTTGTAGGTTTGCGTGGCTAGACTCCATGCGTCTAGCCCGAGCAGAGGAACACCACCGCCTCGCACTGCACCTCGCGCTCCGAAACCCGCGCCGCAGAATAGATCAACAAAGGTTGGCATCCAAAAGCTCCGATCTGGCCTAGTCTGAAATGAGTAAGAATCATACCAGGTACAGGGCCTCGTATAAACACTTTCTGGCCCTACCTAGTAAAGTAATTAAATTGCTCCGGGTTCACTAGACACTCAACGGCAGCTTTCTGACGCAAGGCTGCCGTTTTTTTTGGAAGAGCCTTATGACCGCTTTGGCCTGCGGATTCAACCGGTCGATGCAACATACTAGAATCTGCGTAAGCAGAAGGAGTGTTGCATCGACCGGCTGAATCCGCACCGACAACCAGTCAGTCGCGGCGATCATCGTGATGGTCCTCTTCCTCGGAATCAATGAGGGTAGCTTTGGGTTGTTTTTCTTAGGATCTCTCATTTCGTTGCCCCCTTTGTAAAAACCATTCGAAGCCAGCCCCTTTATTTATCAAACGTCTATATTTTGATATCCAAACGGAGCGCGGAGGCGGCGATGACACAACAGGGAAACGAGACATCCACTGCAAACAGCATCTGGCTGCGCGGGGTGTTCATGATCCTGTTCGGCATACTCTACAGCCTGGCGGGGACGGTGTTGGTGGTGATGGCGGTGCTGCAGTTCATCTTTGTATTGACTGGCAGCGCGCCCAACGCCAGGCTGCTCAGCTTCGGCCGCAGCCTGGGAAGCTACGTTCAACAGATTGTCAGCTTTCAAACCTTCAATACTGAAGAAAAGCCCTTTCCTTTCTCCGATTGGCCGTCGTAACAGCGACTTGCGCAGCACAGCTACCCTTTGCGACACCGCTTTTAAATTCCCGATCGGGAATATTTTAGTCTCAGCATCCAAGCAGCCGCATAATTTACCGATCGGTAAATTAAACTTGCGAAACACCCTATTCTGCTCGATAATTTCCCGAACGGGAAAACTTATGACCAGCATTCGCTCTACTCAACAACTCGGCCAGACACTGCGCGCTGCGCGCAAACAGCTGGGTCTGACACAATCGCAATTAGCGCTGGCGGCGGGTGTCGGCTTGCGCTTCATTGTCGATCTGGAAGCCGGCAAGCCGACGTTGCGGCTTGAAACCGTCTTGCGTGTCATCGAGTCACTCGGCGGCGAGGTCAACTTGAGCGGCTTGCCCGTCGCCGCTGAGGGCAACGGCCATGACTCATGAGCTTGATGTCTGGCTGTTTGCCGACCGCATCGGCTCTTTGGCGCTGATTCAAGGGCGTCTCAACTTCTGCTATGCAGCCGAATGGCTGAAACAGCCGAACGCCGCTGCGCTGTCGTGCTCGCTGCCTTTGCAAACGGAGCCTTTCGACGACCACAAAGCCCGCCCCTTCTTTGCTGGTCTGCTGCCAGAGGGGCAAATGCGCCGCCTGATCGCGCAGCAGTTCCAGGTTTCGGGCCAGAACGACTTTGCGCTGTTGGGCCACATCGGTGGTGAATGTGCTGGGGCGGTGACGTTTCTGGAGCCAGGTCAGGCTTTACCTGTGCCAAGCCATCATGACGATGTTCAATGGCTGAGCGATGAAGAAGTCATCGCCATTCTGGATGAGCTGCCGCGCCGCCCCATGCTGGCCGGCAAGGATGGCCTGCGTCTCTCATTGGCCGGCGCTCAAGACAAACTCCCGGTGGTGGTGGACGACAATCGGATTGGTTTGCCCTGCAACGGCACGCCCAGTTCGCACATCTTGAAACCGGCGATTCACGCCGTCGAAGACAGCGTAACCAACGAGGGCTTCTGCCTGGCGCTGGCCGAGGCCATGCAACTCAAGCCTGCACGCTCGCGTATTCACTCGGTTCAGGATCGCCGCTTCCTTTTGGTCGAACGCTACGACAGAATTCACGATGCTGAGGGGCACTTGCAGCGGCTGCATCAAGAGGATTTCTGCCAAGCCTTGGGCGTGGTGCCTGAAATGAAATACCAAAACGAGGGTGGGCCGGATCTCGCGCAATGTTTTGAGCTGGTGCGCCGCGTCACTCGCCCGAGTGCACCGCAGGTGCTGCGCTTGCTCGACTACGTGATCTTCAACGCACTGATCGGCAATCACGATGCGCATGCAAAGAATTTCTCACTGCTGTACTCGGGAGAGACACCGGTCCTGGCCCCGTTCTACGACACGCTCTCGACAGCGGCATATCCAACATTGACGCCCAAGATGGCGATGAAAATCGGCAGCAAATACAAATTCAGCGAAATCCAGGCGCGGCACTGGAATCAGTTTGCGGAAAGTGCCGGACTTGCCAGGGCGCAGGCCAAAAGGCGCATTCTGGAGTTGGCAAAGTCGCTCCCACTGGCCGCGCGCAAGCTGCATTCCAATCCTGGGCGCGGCTTTGCTGGCAATGTAGTGGTTGAGAAAATCATAGCTTTGATTGAACAACGCTGCGCGTTGACGATTCGGCAGCTCACGAACACTGCCGCTGACAGTGAGGCACCCACCGAGCCCTCGCCCTGAACCTTTCGACGGACGCGGGTTCAATTGCGTCGCCATGAATTTAGCATCGGCACACGCATGAGCGCATTCAAGAACGCTTAAAAGGGGTCCGCTTAACTACCCGACCCCCTCTTACCGGTCACGTCCATCGCGTCGATCACGATCTGGACCCCTGCCCCGATCATCAGGGCCACCTCTGCGCCTGATCTCTTTAGGGTAGTGGCTCCTCGGCAGATCGCTCCAGGGGCCAGATCTTGAATTTGAGTAACTCCAGCGGTCATTGTGGTAGTAATAATGATATCCGCCATGATAGTAATATGGTTCTGAGCCTAATTCCACGACCAGCGGCAGCGCTGGTGCCACAACCACTCCTCCATATCCATACCCACTGTCCGCAGGTGCCACCACGCACGCGGCGAGCAGAAGCGCAAAAAGTGGCGCGGCGATTAGTATCCTTAACATATCCATTCTCCTGGTTAGGCACCCTGAATACGATGCTCATCCTCGCTCATGCTTGTGGTTTGATCACCAACCTGCCAAGAACAAACATCGGAACGCTGGTTGCAAAAATATGCCACGCGGCTGGAGAGTCACATTAGAGCTGAGGCACAATATAAGTAATTGTCAGTGAATGACCTTTTAAGGTTAGCTCATCAACCTTGAATTTCAAGTAGGCTTGCTACGCACCACTTGGTGGGTTACGCAAAAACCGCTAACCCACCCTACATTTGGCTAAAGCAAGGAACCAAAGGGATCAGCTCAGCTTCGATATATTTCCCAAGCGCCATCCTTTCCTGAAATCTGACATCAGCCCGGAACTTCGCCATCAACCACCAATCTCAATCCAACACCAATCCAGTAAGTTATATAATGCTGCTTCACTGATCCTGAAATAGCATTTTTGACGCCCCATCGCTTGCGGGTGCCTTCCCTTTGAGACATCCATGACGCTCCTGCCCAATCAGCTTGAACTGCTCGCCCCGGCCAAGACCGCCGACATCGGCCGCGAGGCGGTGCTACACGGCGCGGATGCGGTGTACATCGGCGGGCCTTCGTTCGGGGCGCGGCTGAATGCCTCGAACAGCGTGAGCGACATCGGCGGGCTGGCAGACTACGCGCACCGCTACCATGCGCGGGTATTTGTCACCCTCAACACTATCCTGCACGATGCAGAGCTGGAGCCTGCGCGCAAGCTGATCTGGCAGCTGTACGATGCCGGCGCGGATGCGCTGATCGTGCAGGACCTGGGCCTGCTGGAAATGGACCTGCCGCCGATCGAGCTGCATGCCAGCACGCAGACCGACATCCGCACGGCGGAGAAAGCCAGATTTCTCGCCGATGTGGGTTTTTCCCAGATCGTGCTGGCTCGCGAGCTTGGCCTGAAGGAAATCCGCGCTATCCGCGCCGCCACCGATGCCACACTCGAATTTTTCATCCACGGTGCGCTGTGCGTGGCGTTCTCGGGCCAGTGCAATATCAGCCACGCCCAGACCGGCCGCAGCGCCAACCGCGGCGACTGCTCTCAGGCCTGCCGCCTGCCCTACACGCTGAGCGACGACCAGGGCCGCGTGGTGGCGTTCGAGAAGCACCTGCTTTCGATGAAGGACAACAACCAGAGCGCCAACCTACGCGCCCTGATCGACGCGGGCATCCGTTCCTTCAAGATCGAGGGGCGCTACAAAGACGCCGCCTACGTCAAGAACATCACCGCCCACTACCGGCTGCTGCTGGACGAAATCCTCGAGCAGCAACCGGAACTCGCGCGGGGCTCCAGCGGCATCTGTACTTTCCATTTCAAGCCCGACCCGGACAAGACCTTCCATCGCGGCGCGACGGATTACTTCGTGAGCGGGCGACAGGCCGACATCGGTGCATTCGATTCGCCCAAGTTCGTCGGGGTGCCGATCGGCACGGTGACCCGCATCGGCCCCGACTGGTTCGAGCTGGAAACCAGCGAGCCCCTGCACAACGGCGACGGCCTGAGCTATCTGCACAAGCGCGAAATGTTCGGCACCAAGGCCAACATTGCCGAGGCGGCCGGCAATGGCTGGCGCGTGTTCCCGAATGAAGCGATGGCGCAGCTGACCGGGCTGAAGGTGGGCACCCCGATATACCGCAACCGCGACCACACCTGGGAACAAACGCTGCTGAAGAAATCGGCCGAACGCCGTATCGAAATCTGGATCAGGCTGTCAGAAACGGCGGACGGCCTGGCGCTGACCCTGACCGACGCCGATGGCTGCAGCGCCACGGCCACCGTTACCCTCGACTATCAGCCGGCGCAGCAGGCGGAACGGGCGGAAGCCAGCCTGCGCGAGAACCTGGGCAAGCTCGGCAACACCCTGTTCAGCGCCCGCGAAATCACGCTCGACCTGCTGCGGCCATGGTTCGTGCCGGCTTCCACCCTCAACGCCCTACGGCGCGATGCGGTGGAAAAGCTGGAAATCGCCCGCCTTGCCGCCTGGCAGCGTCCGCTGCGCAAGGCGCCGACTGTGCCGCCGGCGGTCTATCCGGAAGAATCGCTGAGCTACCTGGCCAATGTGTACAACCACAAGGCGCGGGCGTTTTACGAGAAACACGGGGTCAAGCTGATAGCGGCGGCCTACGAAGCCCACGAAGAACCCGGCGAGGTGTCGCTGATGATCACCAAGCACTGCCTGCGCTTTTCCTTCAACCTCTGCCCGAAGCAGGCCAAGGGGGTGCAGGGCGTACAGGGCCAGGTCCGTGCCGAGCCCATGACCCTGGTCAGCGGCAACGAGAAGCTGACGCTGCGCTTCGACTGCGCCCCCTGCGAAATGCACGTGATCGGCAAGATCAAGAAATCCATCCTCAAAGCCCCGCCGCCTTCCTGCGTGCCGGTAGCGGCGCCGGAATCTTGCCGCCAGCGCTGACCACCCTGGCTTGCCAGAATCAAAAGGGGCAGCGGAACTCTTTAGGGAAACACTGAACAAGTCCCGGTTTGTCATTCCGGCGAAAGCCGGAATCCAGTATTTTCAAGGCGCTGGACACCGGCTTTCGCCGGTGTGACGGACTTGTTCAGGGCTTCCTTAGTTCATGGGCTCTTCCAAGGATAGTGGCCCAACATTCCGCTGCCTTGCTCCACCGTGGCCTTCTGCAGCAGCAGGACATTGAACAGAAGATGATGCACTGATGTGCCAACTTTTTCCCAACCGGTGGTCAGGAAACCCACGTTGCCGTATTGCCCGGGGATGTTTTCCGGTGCGTCCGTGCGTGTTCGGTCATCCTGCAGGGTGAGGCGTGCTTCGACCGGCAAATTTTTCTCCATTTCCAGTTGAACCATAAGCAGGCCGTGCCCATTTTCAACGGCAAAACGCTGGCCGATGATTTTATTGAACCGGTCTTTTTCCGGGGTCATGTGGCCGTCGACGGCAAGCCCCTTGGGGGTGTCGCCGCCATGTATGCGCAACCCGGGCAAGGCGGGGTCGTCATTCCAGTCCATGGTGGTGAAGGTCTTTATGTCGGAAAAGAACCAGCCCAGAGGGAATGGGAAGTCGATGGTGGTGTCCATCAGCAGGCCATTGGCATAGGCCACGTAATCGATAGTCACCGAAGGACTCTGCAGATAGCCGATGACGCGCACTGAATTGATGGTTCGCCGAATGACGCGCACCGGGCCCTCTTTGACAGCGGCAATGCGCGACAGGTAATCGTCCTGGGTTCGGATGAAGTCGATGTTGCCGAAGAGTTTTCCATGGTGGCGAATCTTCATGGTGTCGAGCACGTTCGGGCTCCATTTGTTTGCACCGCTGATATGCCATTGCAGGCTATTGACGATGAAAGGCTGAGCGCTGGAAAAGCCGATCCGGTAGGTATTGGTTTCAATGACATCGCGGAGGCGATCGTAAGTGATATGGTGCTTACCTGAGGCCGGCAGGTTTTGTGCGCTCTTTGTTTCCAGTAGATAGACCCACTTCTGCGCACCGCTTTTCGGATCGACCAAAGCAATTTCAACGGCAGGTTGCTGTGCGTATTGTTCCGGCAGGGGATTGATGCGCTCCCCCGCGTCGGCGGTCATGAATACGCACTCGTCGGCAGCGCCGAGCACTGGGGGGTTGCCGGCAGCATCCCTGACGAGGTCATAGCTGCCGCTGGCATCCCGCTTGTCGATCTGAAAGGGGATGGTTTCCAGCGCATTACCATGCTTGGCTATCGCGCGTATTTTTGAATCGGTTGCGCCCAGCAAGGCTTTGACTTCGGCGCCGCGAACGATGACGGGATAGTGCGGCGATGACAGCGGGACATTGACAGTCATTTTCGGCATCGGGCCGATCTCGACAGCGTGTGCCGGGGAGGCGCAGAGGGCTAGTGCCAGCAAGACAAAAGACAACCTCTGATGGTCTGCATGATGATAGGTGCCGTTCATTTTTCCCTCTGAATATCCGGCATCGGCCATGTGGGTGCGTGGGATAAATGGTGAGTTTAGCAGTTGCCTCTATCATCGACATATCGACTTCTTGCAATGAATCCGAGTCTGTCAGTCGGATTATCCTAGATTATTGACCAGACTTAATGACGCCGTATCCGGTTGGTGCGATAGCCCACAGTGATCACTTCGTTTTTCGGATCAAGGACGGCGTACATATCCGCCCAACGGTCGATCTGTTTTGGCGACAGCGATTTGGACAGGGCCGCCTTTCCCACGTTGCTGAAATACACCACTCGGCTGCCATGAGGGGCATGCTCGATCCGTCCATAGGCGAACAGCGTTTCCAGTGCCAGGGGCGGGATGCCTCGACGCTTCATGCTCATTCTGGCGTGACTGCTGACGATACCTAGTTTCATTTTTCTCTCCTTGCTCAATGCAACGGGGTCAAAACAGGCTTGCGGTGAAAGCTTTTTCGGATAGCCCGGCATTGAGGGTCTTGCGCATCCGGCTGATGTGCTTGTCCATCTGGCGCAGCGTGGCCTGGCGCACGGTGGTTTTTCCCTCAGCCGCCGCACGGTTGCAAATCCGGCGTATCGCCAGCATCAGTTTCAGTCCGTTATGGTTTTCCATCTCTATGCCCTTTCAAGTCGAATAATGCAGTTTTCAAATAGGTGCTCTCGTTCTGTCATGCATTGTGAGGTATAGTGTGGCTCACAGGATGAGCCACCAGAATTCACGCAGGAAATTTTTATGGACCGGACGGAACGCTTCTATCGCATCGACCAGTTGCTGAATGAACGCAAGATTGTCCCCATCGAGGTTTTTCTGGAGGATCTGGAAATCTCCCGCGCCACCTTCAAGCGGGATATCGAATACCTGCGGGACAGGCTGAATGCGCCCATCGTCTGGGACCGGGTAGCCGGGGGATACCGCTTCGACAAACCGATGACCGGGAACAAGTACGAACTGCCCGGCCTGTGGTTCAACGCCTCGGAAATCCATGCCCTGCTCACCATGCAGCATCTGCTGCAAAACCTGGGGCCGGGCCTGCTTTCACCCCATGTCGATCCGCTGCTAACCCGCTTGAAATTGCTGCTGGAGTCCGCCGACATCCCGATGGATTCGATCGAAAAGCGCATCCGCATCCTGCGCGTCAACGCCCGCTCCTACGAACCCGAACATTTCTCTCCGATCGCGACCTCCGTCCTCCAGCGCAAGAAGCTGGAGATCAGCTACTACACCCGCAGCCGGGATGAAACGCAGGACCGGGTGCTGTCACCCCAGCGCCTGACGCACTACCGCGACAACTGGTATCTGGATGCCTGGTGCCACATGCGCAAAGGCATCCGCAGCTTTTCGCTGGACGCCATCCGCCATGTGAAGCTGATCAACGAGCAGGCGCTGGACGTCAGCGAACAGGAACTCGATGAAATTCTCGGCACCGGCTACGGGATTTTTTCCGGCAAGGAAGTGAAGTGGGCGGAACTGCGTTTCACGCCGCAACGCGCGCGCTGGGTGAGCCGAGAAGCCTGGCATCCGGAGCAGAAATCACACTTCGACGATGAGGGGCGCTATTGCCTGAGCGTGCCCTACAGCGACGACCGGGAACTGGTAATGGATATTCTGAAATTCGGCCCGGAGGTGGAGGTGCTGGGGCCTGATCTACTGCGCCGCCGGATCATCGAACTGGTCGGGCAGACCTCGGTGGTTTACAGCGGCGCCCGTTAGCGCATTAACTGACACGATAAATACTCATGACGTGCTAGGATGGGAAATCAATAAATAACGGGGAAACCAACATGAAAAAACTGACCATCCGCATCCACGCCGAGCTGGAAATTCCCGACGACTGGGAAGTCGTCGAACACAAATCGGGCATTCAGGCGCTGAAAATCGGCGACAAATTTATCGATTTCGACATCGTGCCACTGGCTACCGAGGAAAATGACATGGATGCGACGTGGACCGACGAGGATGAGGAACTGACCAACGACATCCTCATGACCGTGACTGGACTGGATACCACGCTGGAAACTGGCTGATCAGCCAACGGGGGTTGGCCGACTGACATAGATACGTGTCTAAAGGTGCTTCAAGCCTTCCCAATCGGTCAAGACCTGTTCCTCCTGAGGTTCCGAAGCAGCCTGGGCGAGGCTTTTGCCCATTAAGGCCTCCCATTCATCCAGGGATACCTCCTCCACTTCGGGCGCCCGCTTCTCGGTGGAAAGGCGGCGCTCCTTCCAGCCGGACGGGGGGCCTTCATCTTTGACACGCCTGCTTCTCACACGCCGGTCTTCCGCATTTCCCGGCTTGGTGCTCTTGCTGTTCATGACACACCCATATATTGGTAAAGCATTTACTATTTACGAATACCCTCGAATTGTCAAATGCAACGCGCGCGGGCAGCCGGAGACCGAAAATGCCATAGCCTCGTGGCTTTAACACCAGACCGCTTCGTCGTGATGTCACTATCCCGGCCAGAAGGCTCAAGGTATGATCCCCTCTGAAATTATTGCCCATAACAGGAAATGTATGGAGACCATCGCGGTCATCGACTTTGAAACAACCGGGCTATCACCCACCATGGGAGATCGTGCGACCGAGGTGGCGGTGGTTATCGTGGATAACGGCAAGATTGTCGATCGCTACCAGAGCCTGATGAATGCGGATGCACACATTCCGGCATTCATCGAAGCCCTGACCGGGATATCCAATGCCATGATACGCAAGGCGCCGCCGGCAGCGGAGGTGATGCGTGCGCTGGCGGAGTTTGTCGGCGACGTGCCCCTGGTGGCGCACAACGCCTCATTCGACAGCAAGTTTCTGGATGCCGAGTGGCTGAGGATCAACCAGCGGCGGCAACAGGAATTTGCCTGTTCGATGTTGCTGGCTCGTCGGGTTTATCCGGCGGCACCAGATCACAAGCTGGGAACGCTGGTCAGGCACCTGGGGCTACCCTCGGCGGCGCGCCATCACCGTGCCCTGGCTGACGCGGAAATGACCGCCCATCTATGGGTAAGAATGGTGTCGGATATCAGGCAGCAATACGACCTGAACGCCGTTCCTCACGATTTTTTGCGCACGCTGCAGAAGGTACCGAAAGCGCAGATGATTACCTGCGTTGAGCGAGCCAAATGCAGGCTCGGCCTGTAATCAGCGACCAGGCTCAGCCAAGGGCCGTCAGCCCTTCTTCCCTTCCAGCTTCGCTTTCAGATCGGCAAATGGGTTATGGGTTGCCACGGACGCCTGATCGCCAGAGTTTCTCCCTCTTACCGCCTCATCCATAACACGGGAATGCTCGTTATCGTGGCAATACAGGCAAAGCAACTCCCAGTTACTGCCATCCAGCGGATTATTGTCGTGATTGTGATCTTTGTGGTGCACCGTCAATTCTTTCAGGCGCACTCCAGCAAATTCGCGTCCACACCGCCCGCAAATCCACGGAAACAATTTGAGCGCCCGCTCGCGATAGGTGTTCTCGCGCTCAGTGCTGTGCTTGCGCGCTTCCGCAATAACGCGATCGAGTCGCGCGTGATCAGGTTGTTTGGTCATGGCTGTTGATTAACTGGCTGATTATTGGCTGAAACTATATCAGCAATATCAGTTACCCTTCAATTGTGCATTCGCTCAAACTCTCTGATGAATTCCTGCTTAGCCACCTCCGGCGGCATCGGCAGTATCGTCTCCCTCATCGGATCCACCCCGATCAGATAGACCCAGTTTTCAACGGAATACGGCATCAGGTCTCGCTTTTCCGTGGCCAGCGCGATCAGGTCGGCTTGCTTGACGATGGGATTGTGGTTCAGATCAACCCCGAAGCGCTCGCCGATGATGCGGCTGACGTTGTCCTCGATTTCCGAAAAGGCGGGCAACAGCACCTTGAGCGGTTTCACCATGTCCCCGAGGTAAGCCTCGGCAGCATCGTGAAGTAAAGCTGCGAAGCGCAATTCTTCAGGCACCAGCTCGGCGACGATCAGGCTATGCTGGGCAACCGAATAGAAAGCGCTGGTCTGGCCGTTGAAGCGGCACTGGTAGGCCAAGCCGTGCGCGATGTCCTCGATATCCACATCGTCGATGCGCGGCTCCAGCGGATAGAAGCGGTTTCCCAGGTAGGTGGAGACGTAAAGTTTGCTCATTGGCGACCCATTTCTGCTTGCTTAATCACTCATCGGCCCCTAGTATAAACTGATAGATATCGCAAACATGTTGTACCACTAGCTTGAACAATAGAATCTGGAGTAAAGTGTTGCGGGGTTCCAGCCAATTAGACTCGGCAACTGCGCGGCGAAAAAATCACGCCAGCATTCATTCATTGACGATTGGCTTGATGTCAAATTTCCCCTACAATGTATTTGCTTTAATCAACCACAACGGGAGCTAACACCATGAACAAAGCAGAACTGATCGACGCCGTAGCAAAATCCACCAAGCAAACCAAAGCCGATACCGAAGCAACCCTGAACGCACTGATGGCCACTGTTCAAAGTGCCATGGCCAAGGGCAACAATGTCCAGCTGATCGGCTTCGGCACCTTTGCCGTTGAAGAGCGCGCCGCACGCACTGGCCGCAACCCAGCCACCGGCAAGGAACTGAAGATTCCTGCCAAGAAGGTCGCCAAATTCAAGGTTGGCAGCAAGCTGAAAGATGCTGTTGCCGGCGTCAAAGCCAAGAAGAAGTAATAAAGCAATTCATGAGGGCGGCCTACTCGGCCGCCCTTATTCTTTACAGCGACACCCCTCTTGCGCAGGATCTCCGCAACCCGCGTTATCCGATCATGCCGCTTCAAAACGCAGCAATAAGCTCAGAACCCCGCCATTTCGATTTCACGGCAACCGCATTTTCTCTACCGCTTACCTCATTTAGCCTTCCATGCACTTCGATGTCATCGTAATCGGCGCCGGTGCCGCCGGCATGATGTGTGCCGCACAGGCTGGGCGCCGTGGCCGGCGCGTATTAGTCATCGACCACTCAGCCAAACTCGGCGAGCGCATCCGCATTTCCGGCGGCGGGCGCTGCAATTTCACCAACCGCAACGTAGGCGCAGAGAACTATCTCTCGCAGAACCCGCATTTCTGCCGCTCGGCGCTCGCCCGCTTCTCTCAGCGCGACTTCATCGCGATGATCGAACGGCGCCGCATTTCGTACCATGAGCGAGCACACGGCCAGCTTTTCTGCGACGAGTCGGCGCAAGACATCATCGACATGCTCAAGGACGGCTGCGACGATGTCGGGGTGCAATGGGCGATGCCGTGCCCGGTACACCACATCGAGCGCATCGAAAACTCTGATGAAGGCTCGCGCTTTGCGGTTGCCACCGAGCTCGGCACCTTCCGCTGCCAGTCGCTGGTAATCGCCACTGGCGGCCTCGCCGCCCCGAAAATCGGTGCCAGCCCCTTCGGCTACAAGGTCGCGGAGCAGTTCGGCCTGCGCGTAGTGCCGCCCAAGCCTGCGCTGGTGCCGCTTGCACTCGCACCAGAGACGCTGGAGCCGCTCAAGCCACTCGCCGGGGCATCGCTTGATGCCGGCACCCACTGCGATGGAGGATCATTCCGCGAAAACGTGCTGATCACGCACCGCGGCCTTTCCGGCCCCGCCATCCTGCAGATTTCGAGCTACTGGCAGATGCAGGAATATGGCGGCGGCAAGAAACAGCCGGTTGAAATCGACCTGCTGCCCGACCTCGATGCGGCTGCCTGGCTGGTGGAGCATCGCCGCAGCAAGGCGCTGCTGTCGAATCTACTGGCTGAACGCCTGCCGCGCCGCTTTGCGCATGAATGGTGCGCGCTGTTCGGCTGGGCCAAGCCGATGAACGAACTTTCCCAGCGCGAACTCGATGCTGCCGCGCAAGCCCTCAAGGGATGGGCACTGCTACCCTCCGGCACGCTGGGCTACGCCAAGGCCGAAGTCACGCTGGGTGGCGTCGACACCAATGGACTTTCGTCGAAAACCATGGAGGCCAAGCCAGTGCCGGGGCTGTATTTCATCGGCGAAGTGGTTGACGTCACCGGCTGGCTCGGTGGCTACAATTTCCAGTGGGCGTGGTCGTCAGGCTGGGTGGCGGGACAGGTTGCGTAGTAAAATCATGCGCACCGAAACAATTAACCACGGGGTACACGGGGATCGCGGGGTAAAATCAATATGGTTATATCGCTCTGCCCAAGCACCCACTGAGTAAATGATTTGATGTTCCCAGTCCTTGTCGCCTAGGGGCGCCTACTTTTGGTCTTCCCCGTGTGCCCCGTGGTTCAAATGTTTTTAGGCTCAACATGCGATAAGATAACGAATAATGTCATTCAGGCAGTGAATCGAGTCAGCAAGGAGACGAAAGTTTTGGAGCAATCCCCGGAAAATCTGGTCGAAATCAGCGACCTCCATTTTGCATATGGTCGCCGAAAGATACTCAAGGGCGTCAACCTCACCATTCCGCGCGGAAAAATCGTCGCCATTCTGGGGGTGAGCGGCTGCGGCAAATCCACCCTGCTGCGCCATGTCGGCGGGCAACTCAGGCCATCGCGCGGCAGCGTCAAGGTTGAGGGTAAGGTCGTCCACGAACTCGACAATGACGGTCTATACGCCTTGCGCCGGGAAATGGGCATGATGTTCCAGGTGAGCGGGTTATTCAGCGATCTGTCGGTTTTCGACAATATTGCGTTCCCGATGCGCGAACACACCGACCTGCCGGAAAGCGTGATCCGCGATCTGGTGCTGCTGAAGCTCCATGCCGTCGGCCTGCGCGGTGCCCACGCCCTGATGCCGAGCGAACTGTCGGGCGGCATGGAGCGGCGCGTGGCTCTGGCGCGTGCCATCGCACTGGACCCGACGCTGATCATCTACGACGAGCCCTTCGCCGGTCTCGATCCGATCTCGCTCAACACCATCGCCAACCTGATCCGGCGCCTGAACGATGCGCTCGGCGTGACTTCGATTGTGGTGACCTACGACATGTCGGAATCCCTGAAGATCGTCGACTACGCCTACTTCGTCCATGACGGCGTAGTGGTGGCCGAAGGTGCGGCGGCAGAATTGCTCGAGTCCACCGACCCGTTCGTCCACCAGTTCGTCCATGCCGAACCGGACGGGCCGGTCGGGTTCCAGTATCCAAGCAACCCCTATTCCAAGGACCTGGGACTCACCGGCTGACGCCACTCCTTTCAGCACAAGCGCCCTTCACGCTTGCTCCCTCTCCCGCTCGCGGGAGAGGGTTGGGGAGAGGGAACATTGCCTACGCAATACTCACGCCCTTCGCCAGATACACATCCTGGATCGCGTTAAGCAGGATCACGCCGTCCCCCATCGGCTTCTGGAAAGCCTTGCGGCCGGAAATCAGCCCCATGCCGCCGGCGCGCTTGTTGATCACCGCAGTGCGCACCGCCTGGCCCAGGTCGTTCTCACCCGAGGCGCCGCCTGAGTTGATCATGCCCGCCCTTCCCATGTAGCAGTTCGCCACCTGATAGCGCACCAGATCGATAGGGTGGTCGCTGGTCAGCTCCGAATACACTTTGGGATGGGTCTTGCCGAACTTGATCGCGGTGTAGCCGCCGTTGTTCTCGGCCTGCTTCTGCTTGACGATGTCGGCCTCGATGGTGGCGGCGAGGTGGTTGGCCTGGCCGGTCAGGTCGGCGCTGGTGTGATAATCGACGCCGTCCTTCTTGAAGCCGGGATTGCGCAGGTAAGCCCACAGCACCGTGGCCATGCCAAGTTCATGAGCGTGGGCGAAGGCTTCGCTGATCTCGATGATCTGGCGGCGCGATTCGGGTGAGCCGTAATACACCGTCGCGCCCACCGCCACTGCGCCCATGTCGAACGCCTGAGCGACGCTGGCGAACAGGGTCTGGTCGTAGATTTCCGGGTAGGTCAGGATCTCGTTGTGGTTGATTTTGACGATGAACGGAATCTTGTGCGCGTACCGCCGAGCCACCGAACCCAGCACGCCAAGGGTCGAGGCCACCGCGTTGCAGCCACCCTCGATGGCCAGCTTGACGATGTTTTCCGGGTCGAAGTAGATCGGGTTGGGGGCGAAAGAAGCGCCGGCCGAATGCTCGATGCCCTGATCCACAGGCAGAACGGAAAGATAGCCGGAGCCACCCAGCCGCCCGTGATCGAACAGAGTTTGCAGCGCGCGCAGCACGCCGGGCCTGACATCCTTCTGCGCCACCACCCGGTCTACATAGTCCGGCCCCGGCAGATGCAGCATGCCCTTGGGAATGCCATTGCACTGGTAGGACAGCAAACCTTCCGCTTCATTACCCAGCAACTTGATGATATCGGTCATTTTCGTTTCCCTTGCTGATCAAAGTGAATAAGGCGCATCGCTTTTAAATATAGCAGCCTTGAAACTGGCGAACCGGCATGAATTTCGGCAAAATGCATGAACACCAATTCAAAACAAAGGGAAACTGCCATGGGATTTCTCGTCCTGCTCGCCATCCTGACTGTCATCGCGGTTTATTTCATCATGCTCTACAACGGCCTGGTCAACCTCAAGCACAACGTTTCCAAGGCCTGGGCCAACATCGACGTACTCCTCAAGCAGCGCCACGACGAGTTGCCCAAGCTGGTGGAAACCTGCAAGCAGTATATGAAATTCGAACAGGAAACCCTGGAAAAGGTGATGAAGGCGCGCTCTCAGGTCGCCGCCGCTAGCGCCAGCCAGAACATGGGTGCGCTGGGCGCCGCCGAAGGCTCGTTGCGCGGGCTGCTCGGCAACCTGTTCGCGGTGGCCGAGGCCTACCCCGAACTTAAGGCCAACGAAACATTCCAGCACCTGCAGGGGCGCATCACCGGGCTGGAAAACGCCATCGCCGACCGGCGCGAGTTCTATAACGACAGCGTCAACCTCAACAACGTGCGCATCGAGCAGTTCCCCGATGTGGTCGTGGCGCGCATGTTCAACTTCCAGCCCGCCGACCTGCTCGAATTCGATGCTGACGAGATCGCCGACGTCAACGTGAAACAGTTATTCAATAGTTAATGTTCGAGGGCCTCAGGCAGCACTACGTCAACCTGCTCACCTCGGGTGGGCATATTGTGCTGCTTTTCGCCGGTTTCCAAATCGACTCCAAAGAGGCGTGGCCCGTCTTGCTGGGGCTGATCAGCGTCATCAGCTTCTTCGCCTGGATCGGCAACCAGCGCCGCAGCCGCCTGATTCTCGACACTCCCACTTCCCGGATTGTTTCAGCCGCCCAGGGCTATGTCGAGCTGACAGGCCGCGCCAGACAGGCACATGACACCCCCCTGCTGAGCAAACTCACCCTGCTCCCCTGCGTGTGGTATCGCTACATCATCGAACAGGAGCGCAGCGACAACAAGGGCTACGACATCGTGGAACAGGGCACCAGCGACGACACCATCCTGATCGACGACGGCAGCGGACAGTGCTTCATCGATCCGGACTACGCCGAGGTCATCACCCGCCACAGACAGATATGGAAAAAAGGTAATAATCGCTACACCGAATACCTGCTTTCCCCGCTCGATACCCTCTATGCCATCGGTGAATTCACCACCCTGGGCGGGGCAAACAGTCCCCTCGATTTCAAGGACGATCTCAACGCCCTCCTCACCGAATGGAAGCGCGACAAGACGCAGCTGCACGAGCGTTTCGACCTCAACAGGGATGGCCAGATCGATCCCAGGGAATGGGAACTCGCCGTGCTCGCAGCCAAGCGCGAAGTGTCAAAGCAGCATGGGGAAATCCGCCTCAAGGACGGCACGCACCTCATGCGCAAGCCGAAGGACGGCAGGCTGTTCCTGCTTTCCAACCTGCCGGAGGAGAATCTGGCGCGGAAATACGTGCTTTGGGGCTGGTTCCATCTGCTGACATTCGTGGGAGCCTGCTGCACTGCGGTGTTCATGCTGGGAGCCTGACCAGCCTCTTCAGAATTATAATTCGCCTGTTGTAAACGCATTTAATCTAAACTGTCTTTTGCAAAAACCACAACGACGGCACTCATGAAAAAAGCGATCCATCAGCAATCGTCAACCCCGCAAAACGCCATGCAGATGCTAAGGGATCTGGACACCGGCATCATGAACCACATGACCTGGATGAAAAAAACGCATCGCGCCCTGATCTGCGAGGAACAGCCTGAACCATACGATTTGTCTGAAGAAGCGCATTGTCACTGCAAATTCGGTCGCTGGTATTACCAGGGAAACAATTATCCCGAGTTGCGTGAAAACCCGGTATTCCTGAAAATCGGCGCGCTGCACCAGATGATGCATGACGACGCCAGAACCCTACTGCAGGCAAAAGCCGCCGGACACAAAATCGACCATGTCGAATACGACAAATTCATGGACGGGGCTATCAGCTTCAAATGGGAAGTTCGCTGTTTGCAGTTTGAAATTGTGAAAAGCATCTGCACCATTGACCACCTGACCGGCGCCTGGAACCGCCAATCGATGATGTTAAAGCTCACCGAGGAAATGGAGCGCATGACCAGAAGCGGGCAATTCTGCTGCATCTGCATGATGGATATCGATCACTTCAAGGATGTCAACGACAAACACGGCCACTCGGTCGGCGATCAGGTGCTGCAGGCATCGGTGCAGTTCATCTCTGACCGCTTGCGCAAATACGATTCCATCTTCCGCTATGGCGGCGAGGAATTCCTGGTCTGTCTGCCTGAAACCCAGCTGGAAGAAGCGGAATCGATTCTGAACCGGATACGCACCGAACTCACGGAATATGCCATCCCCTTGCAGGAAGGAGATTCGACGGTATCCATAAGCGCCTCATTCGGAATTGCCTCCATGACCACGGAAATGTCCATTCAGGACGCCATCAACATGGCTGACCATGCGCTGCTCTGCGCCAAGGCCACCGGACGAAACAAGGTCTGTGTGTGGCGGATCGACGACTAGCTGGGCCGAGATAGCGTACCCGGGGCATCAGTCCCAACCTCCTGAACAATGGTTCAATCCATACTTGAATAGTCAGGCATTCGAGCTATATTTCAAGCTGGATCACAACCATCGACAGGAGCCAGACATGACTGATCAAATCCAAATCCCCATCGACCGGGAGATTTACGACCGGTTGCAAATGCTGATGGTGCCCCCCATCAGCGATGCCAACGCGGTTATCAGGGAACTGCTATATCACGATGGGCGCACCAGCCCGGCCGCAACTGCGCTGGAAGCCTCCGAACAACACTACACTTATGCCCAGGAACTCGAACGCTCCAGCCAGGGCGTCTACGACTGCGGCGGAGGCACCTAAACCGGACCCGCTAATGTCGCCCAGCCGGCTTGTTAAATAGTGGCGCCGGATCGCGAAGCAGCATATCCGGCGCGGAAAATGGCGCCAGCCGTTCGAGAAAATCCAGCAGCTCCAGCACCGGCGAGTTGCGGAAAAAGCGCGCCTTGGGAATTTCCATCCAGATCCGGTCAGCATAGGCATGCAGTTCGTAAGGCGTATCGCCGGTGCCGTCATGGTTGCGATCAAAACCCTGGTAATCGTCCCAGTAATTGCCGCGCCACTCGTTTTTGCTCGGATCGCCGCTGCCAAATATCATCGAGACATGGGTAAGATTGCTCTCGAAACTGTTGCCATGCAGAACGTGCCCGCCCCGCTCGCCGGAAAACTGGATTCCGATCGCATTGTGGGCAAAGCGGTTGCCGCGTAGCAGGGTCTTGTTGGCCGGTTCGATAGGTGAGTCGGCCAGCAATCCCACCGCACAATGGACGACTTCGTTACCCTCTGCCACCCCTTCAGCGCTCATCTTGAACGCCAGCCCCGCCCCGCTTACTCCCTGGGAATGAAAGACCCGGTTTCGCAGCAGCTTCACCCGGTCTGAATTCAGCACGATGACGCCGGTGGCGTTGCGGTCCAGGCTATTACGCTCGATCACGCTGTCCGGCGAAAAAAACAGGTGGATGCCGTAGCGACTGTTGCGGATACTGTTGCCGATGAGGCGATTGCGTGGCGAATTCATCAGGGTGACGTCGCGCGCCTGATCGATATCGTTGCCTTCAACCAGGTTGTCCATGCTGTACCACAGGCGAATCGCCTCGCCCCGCATCGCCAGCTCAGCCGGTTTGGAGCGGATCCGATTGCGCCGCAAAGTATTCTGGTTGGCTCGTTTCAGGCTGATACCGAACAGCGTGCCGTCAATCACGTTGTCCTCGATGCTATTCCCGCTGCCAGTCAGCGCGACACCCGCATCCAGACGGTCATGGGAGCTGCCCGAGTTCGTCAGCCGCAGCCCCCGCACCACCACCCCGTTGGCGTTGATGACCAACACCGAACCCGTACCGCCGCCATCGACCGTGACCTTGCCGCCGCCATCCACAATGATCTGGCGCGAAATCAGCGCCGGCCCGGCATAGACCCCTGGCTTGGGATGCAAGGTTCCGCCGGTGGGTGTGGCGTCGATCAGGGCCTGTAATGAAGGATAGGCTGCCGACACAGCCAAAGGGCACGCCAGCAACAACAGGAATACGAGGATTTTGACCACGGCACATCAGGCAATATACGGATACGCCATGTGACCTGATTTTTGGAAAGCTGGCAATGAGATAAATCAATCATTGACCACCCATTGGCATTTGGCCATAATGATCAATATGGTCATATTAGTAGTGAGGACATCATGATTACAGAAACCAGTGCGGTTACCTTCAGGCAAAACCTGGGCGAAATGCTCAACCAGGTGCAGTATCGGCACGACAGTGTGGTAATCAACAAAGACGGCAAGCCAGTGGCCGCGTTGGTTGATGCTCGGTTGTTTGAGCGCATTCGCCGCATGCAGGGCCGCTTCGACGCACTATGCCAACGCATTGAAGCCGGTTTCGCGAATGTGCCGGAGGCGACAGGGCTCGCCGAGATTGAGGCTGCTATTGCACTTGAACGAGCAGAGGCGCGTTTAAAAGCCAAAGAGCGATAACGACTTTGGCCACTTTACGCGTGGTACTCGATACGAACGTGCTGCTCTCTGGCATTGCTTATCCGGCCAGTGTGCCGGGCAAAATCATGGCCGCCTGGCGTCACGGCTCGGTAGAGGTGCTGCTTTCTGTTTATATTCTGGAGGAGTTGCGCCGCGTGCTGCCCCGGTTGACACATCGCCATGGCTTGGCAGAGACGGAGATTGACGACTTGCTGGATGTTCTTTCCATACAGGCCGAAGTCATTGAGCCACTGCTGGGCGTAGAACCGGAACTGCGTGATATTGACGACCAGCCTGTGCTGGGAACTTTGCTTGCAGCACTGAAAACATCGGGTGCTGACTATCTGATCACCGGCGACAAAGACCTGCTGGCGCTGGACGAACGTTACCCCATCGTGACCCCAGCGGAATTCTGGACAATGCATGCAGGGCTCTGATCATAAGGCGGAAACACGATGGGCCGTTATCCGCTACACGGGGGTTATTCATACGGCGAATGTTACTTTCCCCTCTCCCCAACCCTCTCCCGCAAGCGGGCGAGGGAGCAAGCGAAAAAAACGCTTGTTTTGATTCGCTATGCTCATCCGCCCTACGAGTTCTGCTTGGCTTCCAGTTCTTCCCAGCGCGTCATGACTCCCAGCAGCGCTTCTTCAATCTCGGCGGTGCGCGCCTGCAGACGCTTCACCTCTTCGGGCTTGGTGCGATAGAGTTCACCGTCCGCCAGCTTTTCACCTAGCGTGGCCTGCTCCTGCTCCAGCGCCTCGATCTGCCCCGGAAGACTTTCCAGTTCGCGCATTTCCTTGAACGAAAGCTTAGACTTGGCCGCCGGCTTTTCCTGCGCCGGTTTCGGTTTGGCGGCAGCGGCTTTCTTCTCCGCTTCCGTTTCAGGGCGGGGCCGGTAGCGCAGCCAATCTTCATAGCCGCCAGCGTACTCGGCCAGATGGCCATCCCCTTCGAAGGCGATGGTCGAAGTCACCACGTTGTCGAGAAAGGTCCGGTCATGGCTGACCAGGAACAGGGTGCCGGAATATTCCAGCAGCAGCTCTTCGAGCAGTTCCAGGGTTTCGATGTCGAGATCGTTGGTCGGTTCGTCCAGCACCAGCACGTTGGCGGGGCGGGTGAACAGACGCGCCAGCAGCAGGCGATTGCGCTCGCCGCCGCTGAGTGAAGATACCTTGGCACGCGCCCGCTGCGGCGGAAAGAGGAAATCGCCGAGATAACTGATGACGTGTTTTTTCACCTCGCCGATTTCGACGAAATCGTTACCCTGGCTGATGGTATCGATCAGGGTCGCCTCCTCGTTGAGCTGCTCGCGCATCTGGTCGAAATAGGCTACGGCGAGCTTGGTGCCGCTTTTCACTGTGCCGGAATCGGGCTGCAACTCGCCCAGGATGAGCTTGAGCAAAGTGGTTTTCCCGGCGCCGTTCGGCCCGATCAGGCCGATACGGTCGCCCCGCATGATGCGCGTGGTGAAATCGCGGATGATGACCTTATCGCCGAAAGACTTGGAAACATGCTCCAGTTCCGCCACCAGCTTGCCGGATCGATCCCCTGCGTCGACCGCCAGCCGGGCCTTGCCGGTCTGGGTGATGCGCGCCGTATGCTCGCGCCGCAGTTGCTCCAGCCGCCGCACCCGGCCTTCGTTGCGGGTGCGCCGGGCTTTGATGCCCTGGCGTATCCAGACCTCTTCCTGGGCCAGGACCTTGTCGAATTTTGCGTTGAGGACTTCTTCGGCTTCAAGCATTTCCTGCTTTCTGCGCTGAAAAGCGGAGAAATTGCCGGGAAAACTCGCCAGTTGCCCGCGATCCAGTTCGATGATGCGGGTAGCGACGTTATCGAGAAATCGCCGGTCGTGAGTGACGAACAGCACGCCACCGTTAAAGGATTTGAGCAACTCTTCCAGCCACTCGATGGCAGCCAGGTCGAGGTGGTTGGTGGGTTCGTCCAGCACCAGCACATCCGGCTCGGCAACCAGCGCCCGGGCCAGCGCAACGCGCTTTTTCCAGCCACCGGAAAGCGATGAAACCAACGCGTCTTCAGGCAGCGCCAGACGGGTCATCACCGCATCGATACGGCTTTGCTGGCGCCAGCCGTCACGCGCTTCGAGTTCGGTCTGCAAGTGCTGCATCTGATCCAGCAATGTATCGGTATCCGCCCCCTCCTCACCCAGCGCATGGGAAACGGCATGGTAGTCGATCAACAACTGGCTCAAGCCCACCAAGCCCTCCGCCACCGCTTCGAATACGGTGTGGTCAGGATCGATCTGCGGCTCCTGCGGCACATAGGCCAGATTCAGCCCGGGCGCGCGCCATACCTTGCCGTCATCGGCAACAGCCACACCGGCGATGATTTTCAGCAAGCTGGATTTGCCGCCGCCGTTGCGTCCGATCAGGCCCACCCTCTCGCCAGGATCGAGCTGAAGATCCGCCTGATCCAGCAAGGGATGGTGGCCATAGGCGAGAGAAAGTTTTTCCAGGGTGATGAGAGGCATGATGAAGTAGCAGGGGATTTTAACGAAAGGCGGATTTTACACTGTGCAGGTCGAACCGGGCGATTTAACTCGCCACGGAGGACAGCGGATAATTCAACTTCAAAACCATATTTTAACCACGGGGCACACGGGGATCACGGGGCAATCAATACGTTGTGGTTCTATCCAAGTACCCGCTGTGTGATGAGTTGATGACCTCAAGTCCTTGGTTTTCCCCGTGATCCCCGTGTGCCCCGTGGTTAACTGCTTTTTTCAGGCTTGAACAAGCAAACGATTTCCTCGGGCGGAACCGGGCGGCTGAAATGGAACCCCTGGTACTCGTCGCATTTCTGCACCCCCAGAAACTCAAGCTGATCAGGCGTTTCCACGCCTTCGGCGATCACGCTCAGGCCCAGGCTGCGCCCCAGACTGATGACGGCCACGGCGATTGCCGCATCGTTCGAATCGGTAATGATGTCCCGCACGAAAGACCGGTCGATCTTGAGGCGGTCGATCGGGAAGCGCTTGAGGTAACTGAGCGAGGAATAGCCGGTACCGAAGTCGTCGATGGCCACCTGCACGCCACGGCTTTTGAGTTGCGCCAGAACCAGGCTGGTCTCGTTGGTGTTTTCCATCAGCAAACCCTCGGTCAGCTCAAGCTCCAGCAGCTTGGGGCTGATCCCCGTTTCCTGCAAAATACCGTCGATCATTTCCACCAGGTTATCCTGGCGGAACTGGCGAGCAGATAAATTCACCGCCATCCGCAACGGGGGCAGTCCGGCATCCTGCCAGGCCCGGCTCTGGGCGCAGGCGGTGCGCAGCACCCACTCGCCGACGGGAATGATCAGATTGTTCTCTTCCAGCAGCGGGATAAACTCATTCGGCGGAACCAGGCCCCGTTCGGGATGGTTCCAGCGCAGCAACGCTTCCACACCGATCACCCGTCCGCTTTTTATGTCCACCTGGGGCTGGTAGTGAAGGGTAAATTCTTCTCGCTCCATGGCTCGCCGCAGCGCGCCTTCCATGGCAAAGCGCTCGATCGCGAGCGCATTCATGTCGGTAGTGTAAAAACGGAAATGGTTGCGGCCATACTCCTTGGCGGCGTACATCGCTGCGTCGGCATTCTTGAGCAGGCTGTCGCTGTCGTGGCCGTCCATGGGGTAAATGGTGATGCCCATGCTGGGCGTGACATAAATTTCCTGGCTGGAGGGCGTAAATGGCAGGGAAAAAATCTCCACGATTTTCTGTGCAATTATCGCAATTTCCTCAATCTCCGACACCCCTTCCAGAACGATGGAGAATTCGTCACCGCCTATCCGCGCCAAGGTATCGTCCTCCAGCACGCAGCGACGAAGCCGATCCGCGATATCCTGCAACAGCAGATCACCATGGGTGTGCCCGAGGGTGTCGTTAATGGTCTTGAAATTGTCGATGTCGAGCAGCATTACCGCCACCATCTGGTGGCTGCGCGTAGCCCGGCTGATCGCGTGCCCAAGGCGGTCGAGAAACAGGAAGCGGTTCGGCAGCCCGGTCAGCACATCGAAGTGGGTTACCTGGGCCAGGTCCTGTTTCGCCTCTTTATGATGGCTGAGAATACTGCTCATCTGGAGGGATCTTTCCGACAACTCTTTTTCGGCTTCCCTCAGAACGCTGACCAGATAATAAAGGAAAGGCGCTATCGCCGTAGTAGCGACAACAGCGGTGATCAGGCTGACCCTCAGATAATCGCCTGACGCAGTACCGGTGAGCGCCATGATGGATTCCGTTAAAAGTACGGAAACCAGAACCGGCAGCACAACAAAAAACCATAGCCTTCCGGATCTGGCTTTTTCAGCCCGGTGCGCCGCAGTCGATTTGAGCAATTCCAAGCCGTTACCTGGCCTTACAGGGTAGGACGCCCTTCATGAGCATAGGTAAGCTCATGAAGGGACTGACATGAAATGCAACGCGCTGCAGTCGGGTAAGCCCGCAGCCGCTCCAATGGAATATCCGCATCGCAGTCGATACAGGAACCGTAATCCCCTGCAGCGAGCCGCTTCAGCGCTGCTTCGACAGCCCTCACCTCGACGACTTGCCGGTCAACCATCGCAGCGCCCAAGTCGGCCAGCATGTCCGCCACCGACTCATCTCCCAGATCGGTAACGCGCCCGGCAAAATCAACATAATGCTGCTCACCCGAACGAGCCAGCTCGTCACGAATTTCTTCAAGCAGTTGCTGGCGGCGCTTCTCCAGACTCTGCCTGAATTCCGCAGCTTGATCAGCAGTAAAAGCAGCCATGATTCAGACTCCTCATAAAAATCCGGCAAACCAGATTAACAATTCTATCATAGGACATACAGGTCCTGTATTAAGTATTGTTCATCAACCCACCATTCATTACGTCAGATTTCTCTGCGCCCGCCGCACAATATAGCAGCAAGCACGGCTGTCCGGACAATTCTGAAGCCAGCCACTGCACACCGCCCTGACCCACTCCGGTTGACTCCTGGCGGCATCGTTCAGCCAATTGGCAACAGAATCCTGCACATAGCGGCTCTCGTCGCGGCAGCACGGCGCGAGCAATGACAGGCCATGCCAGGGTTCTGCCTGCAGCGGAATAATGTGTTTCGCCCACACCCCGCGTGGCCGGGTAATTTCGACGGCAAATCGGCGCAAATTGGCATCCGGCTCGGACACCCACCCCTGCAACAAGGCAATCGCCTCGAACGGTGCGGCCACAACAACCGGACGCAACGCCAGCCAGGCCCATTCGCGCACGCCGAAATGGCGATCTGCGGCAAGTTGCCTGATCACCATGAATTTATCGGCGAAACCCAACTCCGGATGCAAAGCGATCGCAAAACAGGCAAAACCCCGTACCGTATCGACTGGATGAGCGATGAGCCGCTGCAATGCTGACCTGTCGTCAAAAGCACCGTGCCGGCCCAACATCTGCCCGGCCAGTTCCATACGCTTTACCAGTCCATGCCCGGAAAAATTCTGATGCATCGCTTCCTGTGCCAGTCCTGCCGCGTTTCCCGACCAGCCATCCAGCGTGCCGAGCAACACGGCAAAATCCATCGCCGCCTGCTCCGTCAGAGTAGCGGTTTCCATCACAATGATTGAGAAGAGTGATCAGTTCAGGCGGGTATCACGCAGCCGGACATAGCCTTTACGCTTCGGCATTTGTCGGTCGCGACAATCGATTTTATCCATAAAGGAATTTTAGCGTAAAATGGCGACCGCGCCCCAGTAGCTCAGTGGATAGAGCGACCCCCTCCTAAGGGGTAGGTCGGACGTTCGATTCGTCTCTGGGGCACCAGATTTCTGCCTGATGCCAGCCACCTTACGCTTCAGTGTCGCCGTCCCCGCAGCCCCATCTGAGACATAGGCGGGTTATCATCGGCAGGCGGACTTAAAGCTTCTTTCCACCCATCCGCGCAGTCGCTTCCGCAATATTGGAATCCGCCAGCTTGGCATCCATCGAGTCGACCGGAGCCGCTGCTTTGATGCGTTTCCAGTAGTCGATGGCAGCTTTGTAATCGGCGCGATCGAAGGCCTCGCCGCCTGCGAGTGCCAGTGATTTAAGGTGCTTGGGATTGGCGGCAAGCGCTCTTTTCACGATTGCACGCGCCTCATCATTCCACTTGCGATCCTGGGTCATGACGTAGGCGTCTGCCCAGCCCGCCAGCAAGGCGGCATCGGGAGGCAGCAGCGCAGCAGCTCTGGTATAGGCGCTGGCCGCCTCCTTATGCTGCCGAAGTTCGCCGTAAGTGCGCGCCAGCAGCAACCAGCCTTCGCCGTTATCGGGGTCTTTAGCCATCTTGTCGGCCAGGCGCTTAACCACCATATTGAGGTCCCCTCCCGAGTTCGCCTGCGGCTGCGGCTTCGGTTCCGGCGTGCGCATCCCTGAAGAAGCAACCGGAGCTGGAGCAGGGGCGATTTCTACCTCCTTGGGCTTGCCAAAATAGGCATACAACACCACTGGCGGCACGACGATGACGGTAATGAGCGCGGGCACGGCCCAGCGCAGGTAGCGACGCGCAGTTGCGTTCTTCTGCGGCAAATCCATTAACGAAGCATGCAGCGCGGCCTGACGGCGTTCGAACTCTTCCCCGTCAACCCTGCCCTCGGCTCGTGCCAGCAGCAATTCTCTGAGTGCCGCACTGATCTCGGCGCCCCGATCCTGACGCCAGAAAGGCAAGGCGCCACTGAGGCCGAGCACAACAAGAACGAGGATGACTACGACGACTATGGTAAAGATGATCACGGTTGATACTCCGGTTGAGTTTTTCTGAGATAACGATAAAGTGAAAAATGCATTTGAACCACGGAGAACACGGAGAGCACAAAGAAAAACAATATATTATGGAAGTTATTGGCATCACCCAGCAGGCGATACACTAAACCTGCATAACACTTTGATATAACACCGTGTTCTCCGTGATCTCCGTGGTTAACTGCTTTTTCTGGGTTCATTCACCCAGCGGGCGCCTGGACAGAACCACGAGATATTGATTTTTCCCCGTGATCCCCGTGGACCCCGTGGTAAACCGTTTTTTCAACGAAAGTCCCAGCGCACACCCATGTACACATAGTCGCGCCGGCTATGATCGTTGCGGGTCGGCCCCGAGGAATTCGACACCTCACGGCCCATTTCCCCTTCCAGGTAAAGGCTAGCGCGCCACTGCCAGGAAAGCTTCAGGCTCGGGGAGAGCCGATCCTGCCTGTCGCCGCTGTCATCCTTTTGCGTATAGTAGCGGACGTTGGTATCGATACGCCATTGTTCCCAGAAGGGAAGCACATAGCCGACACCCAGTGCCTGTCCGGTATAAGTCGGGGCCTGAATCAGGCTGAGGTTGGCAACGCCCACGGCGTTGGCAAAGAACAGGTTGGTGCCCACCGTCTGAAATGTCACCACATGGTTCTTGCCCGATGCCTGCTGTGCAGCCGTGTCGATAACACAGGTCTCATTGACATGGTCGATCGTACCCAGACAAGTGCCGATCACCCCCAGCGGCAGCACCGCCATCACAGGCTGCGTGCTGGAAATGGAAGACAGCCGATAATCGACCCCGATTTGCCAGTTCTCCGACAAGGGATGCGTGACACCGACGGAGAACATGTCGGACATGGCGGTCAAGGCACTCGCTTGCGCCCTGACCTGGTCGATGCCTTGCAGCGCAACCATCTCCTGTAACGACAAACCCGGCGCGGCGGGCAAGGCATTGGTCAGGCTGTAAGAGGGGGCCCGGCGATGGTCGATAACGAAGAAGAAATTGTCGCCGCCTTCGTTCAGATAGTTACCTTGTAGCAGCGCGATATTGACCCCTTTGTACAAGACGTCGTAGTCGACCATGCCGTAGGCGGTGGCACGCCCATCGAAGTAACGCACCTCGGAACCAACAGCACGGCGGTTGGCCATATTGTCCAGGGTCTGCTGGATGGCGTAGACACTGACCCCCGGGAGACCGGTCTGAGGCAGCAGATCCACGCTGGCGCCGTAGAAATTCTTCTTGAATGGAGAATTGAATTCAACCGCATCGCCATACACCGCATTCACCCGCCATTCGGGATTCAGGTTGTAACCCGCCTGCAGGCCATCGAAGCGATCCATTACGCCCATGCCATTCGGGTTTTGTCTCCCAGCTCGCAGGTAATAGCCGGCTTGCCGGTCGTTGTGATCGATATAGGCCGAATACAGCCGGTTGTAGCTGCGCGCTGGGGAGAGGAAATTTTTGTTGTCAGTGTCGCGAACGACGATGCGCGTATCGGTGAAGGCATCGCGGCGCCGGGCATTCAGATTGATCGAGGAGATCAACGAATTCTGATCCACCAGCGACAAGGTATCGCGACTGAAAGTCAGCTGCCCGGGAGGAGGCGGGACCAGGGTCTCGATCTGTGATTTCCCGGTGTAATAGTAAGAGGAAACACTGCCGTTGAAGGTCCACTCTGCCGGCCCGGCTTCTTTCGGCAATGCCCTCGGCCTGGCGCGCGCTACAGCAGCGTCTTTGGGCAGGGCTGCCAGGCGCTCCCGGACACGCGTGGCGTTCGGCCCGGCGGCAAACAATTTGAGGTACAACTCGTATTCGGCTTTTGCCTTCAGGATCTCTCCATTCATCTCCCGTGCCTCGCCGATCAAGGCTTGCGCCGCCTCCGTCTGGCTGCTGATGGGTAGCCCGAGAACCCGATTCAATCGATTCACCGCCATGGCGGGATCTTTTCCGGCCATGGCGCGGCGAGCCTCATCCAGATAAGCCCTGGCGCGGGTCTCGATTTCGGCTGCGGAAGGCGCCGGAGGTGGCGCAACCGGCGTCGTCAAATCTTCTGTGGATACCTGTGGAACCGCCTCAGTGGGTTGGCTCACCGGCGGTGCCACAATTGCAGCCGGTGCCGCTAACGATGCAGGGGGCAAGCCCTTGGCGATCTCCTCCGCTGGCTTCTTCGCCGGCAGCATGGGAGCCGGCGTTTTGGTTGCCGGGAGCAGAGGAACCGTGATGATGATGCTGCGACCGTCCGTTCCGGGGCGCACTGAATACTTGGTAGCCTTTGAGAAGGTCACCAGCATCCCGTTGATCAGCTCAGGATAGAGCACCGTGACATTAGGCACGCGGTCGGTTTTGGATGCGCGTACCGTTTCCTGCATCAAATCACTTTCCACCAGGTTGGTATCAATCAACCGGATGAAAATGCGCAGGTTCTTTCCGTCATGCAAGGGAGTGTGCCTCAGGTAGAGGATTTTTTGCGAAAACTGGACCACGATCTCGGCCTCGCTCTCTCCCGGCGTGATATCGACGCGGTCGATAATCTGGGCGTTGGCCACAGAGCAAGCCAGTAACAACACAGCTGCCAGCAAGTGGCGCATAGAAAAATCAGGATTTTTTAAAAAAGTCATATTCAGTAATGTTGTCACTAGAAATCAGTCACGTTAAAACAACGCCTCACTCTTTGAAAAATGGGCTGGGGGGATTTAACTGTGGCGGCAAATCCCCCTCAATCCCCTTTTTACAAAGGGGGAGGCAACCGTTAACGGAATCAATTCCATTTGATGTAAGTGCTGCCTTTTGATCCCAGCGGCTTGTGGCATCCGCTCGACGAACAATCCTTGTTGCGCGCATCCACACCGTGGTGATTCGACGTGCGGGCGACTTTCTCCATGCTTCCAAGATAAGTGGCGGACGAATCGTGGCAAGTAATGCAGGAGGTCTGCATGCTGCCGTGGTTCATTTTCTCTACGCCAAAAGATGTCGTGCTGCTGTGGCACTTGGAACACTCATTACCCGGCATTCCGGCAGGTGTTGTCGTCGGAATGTGGTTGGACGGTTTCGCCATGATATTGGCGTAGGAGCCGCCATGGCAGGTTTGGCAGGTTCCCGTCACGACGCCGGCGTGGTTGTAGGTCGTCGGCAACCAGTTGGAAAAACTGTGGTGACAGGACTCGCACGCGGCTGTCGTCGGCAAGTGGCTGGCAGGCTTTACATCGATGTTGGGATAAGCGCTGCTGTGACAGTTGCTGCAACCGGTGGTCGGGACACCCGCATGCGAATACGGCGTTTTGAGTGGCAACCAGGCAAGTCCGGTCCGATGGCAGGAATCGCAGGACTGCGTCGTCGGGATATGCGGGGTCGACTTGCCGCTGGCATTGACGCTGTTGTGACAAGTCGCGCAGCTACCGGCGACAACACCTGTATGCGCAAAACTGGTGGGCTTCCAGGCGGTTGTCGTATGGCAAGCGTCACATGACTGGGTCGTCGGGATATGCGTGGCGTTCTTGACCTGGGCGTTGACGGCAACGTAGGCGCCGTTATGGCAGCTCGCGCAGTTGCCGGTTGCGACCGGACCCGTTGTGCCGCTGTGGCTCATCGTCGCCGGTGCAAAAGCCGTGTAATTCTTGTGGCAAGTGTCGCACTGCGCCGTAGTAGGAATATGGACGGAAGGCTTGCCAAGGGCGTTGGTGCCGTTATGACAGGTCGAGCAACGGCCTGAGACAGTGGGCGTGGCGATAGCGTGATTGAAGGTGGCTGTTGCCCAGCTAACCGTCGAACTGTGGCAGGTATCGCACTGTGCGGCGGTCGAAATATGGGTCGGGGTCTTGGTCTGCGCGTTCTGGGCGACGTAGGCGCCGCTGTGGCAGGTCGAGCACTGGCCGGCCAGCCCCGCGTGGTTCATTACCGAAGGCGACCAGGCCGCATAGCCGCGAGTATGGCAGCTGTCGCACTGGGAGGTCGTCGGGATATGCGTCGCCGGCCTGGATAACGCGTTGACCGCGATGTAACTGCCGTTGTGGCAAGTCGAGCAATTACCAACGGCGACCGGCCCGGTCGTCCCGGCGTGACTCATTGTGGCAGGCCGGAAGGTATTGTAGTTGTTATGGCAGGTGGAGCACTGCGCGGAGGTCGGAATATGGGTGGTCGGCTTGCCCAGGGCGGTCATTCCGTTGTGACAAGTCGAACACTGGCCGATCGCAGAGGCATCGTGGGTATAGGTGGCGGTGGCCCAACTCACCGTCGACTTGTGGCAAGTATCGCATTGCGCCGTGGTGCTGACGTGGGTGGCCGGCTTGATCTGGGCATTCAGCGCCAGATACGCCCCGGTGTGGCAGGTTGAGCAGTTGCCGGTCGCAACCGGTCCGGTTGATCCGGCATGGTTCATCTTGGCCGGTGCGAAGGCATTGTAGTTGGTGTGGCAAACATCGCACGAGGCACTGGTCGGCAAATGCGTTGCCATCTTGCCGAGAGCTGCCGACCCGTTGTGGCAGCTGGCGCAGGTGCCGGCCACGACGCCCTGGTGAGAATAGCTGGTTGGCTTCCAGGCCACGGTGGAGTGGCAGGTATCGCAGGACTGCGTGGTCGGAATATGCGTCGCCGTCTTGGCTTGCGCGTTGATGGCGACGTAGGCCCCGCCGTGACAGGTGGCGCAATTACCGGCGGCTACCGGGCCGCTGGTGCTGCCATGGTTCATCAACCCCGGCGCGAAGGCGACGAAACCGGTATGGCAGGTGTCGCACTGGGCCGCTGTAGGAATGTGGTTGGTCGGTTTGCCGAGGGCATTGGTGCCGTTATGGCAACTGGAGCAGCGACCTGAAACCGTCGGCGTCGCCGTGGCGTGGTTAAAGGTGGCAGTCGCCCAGGAGGTGGTTGAACTGTGACAGGTATCGCACTGGGCGGTGGTCGATATATGAGTTGGAGTCTTGATCTGCGCGTTCTGGGCAAGGTAGGCGCCGCTGTGGCAGGTGGAACAGTTGCCTGCCGCAACCGGAGAATTCGTACCGGCATGGCTCATGACACCGGGCGCGAAGGCGACAAAGCCGTTCACGTGACAAGTATCGCACTGCGCGCCGGTCGGGATGTGGGTCGCTGGTTTGCTCAGCGCATTGACTGCCGTATAGGACCCGCTGTGGCAGGTCGAGCACTGGCCGGTCAACCCGGCGTGATTCATCCGCGCCGGCTTGAAGGCAGTGAAATTGGTATGACAGGCATCGCACTGGACGCTGGTGGGAATATGCGTTGCTGGCTTGCCGAGCACGGTTGCGCCGTTGTGGCAGGTCGAGCAGCTACCGGTTGCCGTAGCGACGTGGGTATAAGAAGCGCCAGCCCAGGTTATCGTCGACTTGTGGCAGGTATCGCATTGCGCCGTGGTCGTAACGTGTGTGGGCGTTTTGGTCAGGGCGTTGACCGCCACGTAGGTTCCGCCATGACAGCTCGAACAGTTACCGGCAGCGACCGGCCCGGTAGTTCTGCCGTGGCTCATGATCGCCGGCGCGAAGGCAGTGGTATTGGTGTGACAGGTGTCGCACTGGGCCGTGGTCGGAATGTGATTGGTCGGCTTGCCCAGGGCATTGGTGCCGTTGTGGCAGGTCGCGCATCGGCCAGCAACCGCAGGCGTTGCAGCGGCATGATTGAAGGTGCCGGTCGCCCAACTGACCGTCGAATTGTGGCAAGTATCGCACTGAGCCGTGGTCGAAATATGGGTCGGGGTCTTCATCTGCGCATTCTGGGCAATGAAAGCACCGCTATGACAGTTCGAGCACGAACCCTGCAGGCCCGTATGACTCATCACCGACGGCGACCAGGCCACAAATCCTCCGGTGTGGCAGGTATCGCACTGGGAAATGGTCGGAATATGGTTGACCGGCTTGGCCAGCGCATTGGCGTATACATGACTGCCGCTATGGCAGCTGGAACACTGGCCGGACGTACCCGCATGACTCATCCGCGCCGGCCTGAAGGCCGAGAAGCCGGTATGACAGGTGTCGCACTGCGCGCCGGTGGGGATGTGGTTGGTCGGCTTCCCCAGCGCCGTTGCACCGTTGTGACAGGTGGAGCACTGGCCATTGGCGCTGGCATCGTGCGCGTAAACAGCCGTTGCCCAGGAGACTGTGGAGGTGTGGCAGGAATCGCACTGAGCGCTGGTGCTGACGTGCGTCACCGGCTTCATCTGGGCATTCTGGGCCAGATAGGCGCCGCTGTGGCAGGAAGAACACAGCCCGGTCAGTCCGCTGTGGTTCATGGTAGCAGGACTCCAGTTGACGAAACCGCTGACGTGGCAGTTATCGCACTGGGCAATGCTGGGAATGTGATTGATCGGGCGCGTCAGCGCATTGGCGAAAAGATATGACCCGTTGTGGCAGGTTGAGCACTGGCCGGTCATGCCGCTATGGTTCATCTGGGCCGGCTTGAAGGAGGTGAAGTTGGCGTGGCAACTGTCGCACTGCGCCCCGGTGGGAATATGGGATGACGGCTTGCCAAGTGCCGCGACGCTGTTATGACAGCTGGCGCAGCGACCGGCTACTGCGGGATTGGCCGCTGCGTGATTGAAAGTGGCCGTTGCCCACGAGGCCGTAGAACTATGGCAGGTATCGCACTGGGCGGTCGTGCCGATGTGGGTGACCGGTTTGGTCTGGGCATTCTGGGAAAGAAAAACGCCGCTGTGGCAGGTCGAGCACTTACCCGTCATGCCCGCATGGTTCATCGTGGCCGGCGACCAACTTACAAAACCGCTGACGTGGCAGGAATCGCACTGCGCCGTGGTCGGGATGTGCACATTGGGTTTCGCTTGCGCGTTGGCGAAATTGTAGGAACCGCTATGGCAGCTCGAGCACTGCCCCACCGTGCCGATGTGGTTCATTTGCGCCGGCTTGAAAGCCGAGAAATTGGTATGGCAGCTATCGCACTGCTTCGCGGTCGGAATATGGTTGGTAGGTTTTCCCAGCGCATTGACGCTGTTATGGCAATCCGAACAGCGGCCGGAGACGGTCGGGCTTATTGCCGCGTGATCAGGCTTGGCGGCAGTCGCCCATGAAGTCGTGGAAGTATGGCAGGTATCGCACTGGGCGGTCGTGGCGATGTGCGTTGACGGCTTGACCTGGGCATTCTGCGAAAGAAATGCGCCGCTGTGACAGCTAGCGCAATTCCCGGCTGCAACAGGACCGGTCATGTTGGCATGCATCCCGCTCACGCCAACGGAGATCGGCGCAAAAGACACTCCAGCGGCATGGCAGGAATCGCAGGAAGCCGAAGTGGGGATGTGGGCGGTCGGCTTGCCGGCAGCGCGAGTGCCATTATGGCAGGAGGCACAGGTGCCAGGCGCAACCAAAGCATGGGTATAGCCGGCAGGCAGCCAGGACGAGCTCTTATGGCATGAATCGCAAGATGAGTTCGTCGGCAGATGCTTGGCAGGCTTACCTGTGGCCGTACCGCCGTTATGGCAGGTATTGCAAGCCCCCTGAACCACCCCCTGGGTTATCCGGTGCTGAAAACTGCTGGGTGTCCAGCCGACCTTATTATGGCAGGAGTCGCAGGACGCTGTGGTAGGAACATGCGTCGCCGTCTTCCCTGGCGCCCGACCGCCGGGACGGTGGCAAGTCGCGCAATCGCGGGGAGTCCCACGGAACAGGCCTTGAGTGTGGCAGGATTCGCAGCTTTCCCTGGCGTGAGCACCATCCAGAAAAAAGCCGGTGGCGTTGTGGTTGAAAGACAAGCCACCGGGAGCCGAAGTCTCGGCGGGCGCCAGACCGGAAATAATCATGGCCAGCACAAAAAAGACCACCGGGAGCAGCTGCCGTACCAGGCGATTAATGATTATTTTTTTATAAGTCATAGGGCTCTTCATGGGGCTATCCTCAACCGTCAGGGCATGACACGTGAGTTACACCTTCAAATTTTGAGCGATTCTATGACAAATATCAGGAAAGTTCCGTTAACCTTGTGTAATCTTTGGGGAAATACTCTGATTTTCTAGGCGGGGCTTAGGGGCTGCCAGTTATTCGACACCCTGCGGAGGGTATTGATTGTGCTGTTAATTGTTAATCGTCACCTCAGTCCATCACTACGATTTCTTTTCCGGCAACTGCTTCACCATGCGGTCAAAGTCCGACTCGAAGCGCTGGTCGTCCAGCACCCGGAATTTGTCGAACTCCTGTTCGGCATGGGCTTTGGCCAGTTGCGCCGATACCTGGCCAGCACCTTGCAAAATCTCGCGGTCGTTCAGGGTCAAAAAACCTTCCAGCTTGCTGATCCAGTCCTGCATGGTCATGGCAATGCGCCGTACCGCCTGCCCTTCGGCAAAAATCAGGTATTGCTCGGCCAGATTATTGAGTGCGCGGAGTTCTTCCTCATTCAGATAATTCTTGGCAACACCCACATCGGCCTTGCGGATGCGTGCCCCCTCCCAAGTCGTCAGCCCCATGTTCGGCTGACTGCTGTCGGCGCGGGCGGCGATCAATTCGGCGGCAGTCTGGCCGTGAATGGCGAAATGCACCTTGTTCTGCACCGTGGCGAAGAACGCCTGGGTAAGCGCATGGTTGGCGTCGTAATCCACACTGGTCGCGTAGATGTCGGTAATCTTCTGGTAAAAGCGCCGCTCGCTGGTGCGGATGTCTTGCAGGCGACGGGTCAGCTCGTCGAAATAATCCCGACCTTTACCAGGGTTATTCAGACGCTCGTCATCCAGCACGAAACCTTTGACGATGTATTCTTTCAGCTTGTCGTTGGCCCACTGGCGAAAGCGCACGCCAACCGGACTGCGCACCCGGAAGCCCAAGGCCAGCACCAAGTCCAGGTTGTAGTGCGCCACCTCATACTGCTTACCGTCAGCGGCAGTTGTTCGGAAAAACCGAACAACTGAATTTTCATCGAGTTCACCATCCTCGAGGATATGCTTGATGTGTTCGCTGATGGTGCCCTTGGCTTTGCCGAACAGCTCGGTCAACTGCTTCTGACTCAGCCACAGGGTTTCCGCCTCCAGCATTACATCGATGCGGGTGGAACCGTCCTCGCTTTGGTAGATCAGGAATTGTTTGGGGTCGGTCATGGCTCGGCATTAGTCCTTCCAGACAGAACGAATCTGCTTCGACTCGAACAGCTTGATGTTGCTCATGGCATCATCCCTGGAAATTTTTAAAATGAATTGCCGGTAAGCATTTGGAGCGTCAATACTAACATTGTGACAACGTCCCGTCATGACCAATTCGGCACCTGCACTACTCTTGCGGAGGGGTGCATACGGCGCTCTGCGATGGTGTCTACACGCGGATTTCAGGAGCGATAAGCTTGTGACAGGAGAGGAAAAGGCCACTCACCGCCCTCTACTTCCGTACCTTTTTCCAGTTACTGGTCACATGGCAGCGCTCGCATTGGCCGCTGAAGCCGCCATCGTGCACATCGTCCTTGAGGTGGCAACTGACACAGGCCCTGCTGGTCTTGTTCTGGCTGCCCGTGGGCTCCTTGTGGCAGTCGTAGCAGGCCACTTTAGCGTGCCCGCCGTCCAGCGCAAAGCGCGTGGTTCCATGATCGAAGTCCCAGGACTTCCAGGTGCCGGTGTAATGGCAAGCCTCGCACTTGATACCGAAGCGGCCTTTATGTTTGTCTTCTTTCTCATGGCAGGCATTGCAGGCAGACGGTGCATCGTGAAATGCCGGGGTCTGATGACACTTCTTGCACTCCGCCCTGGCGTGGCTCCCGGTCAGCGGAAACCGCGACCTGTTGTGGTCGTAAGGGGCGTCCTGCCAGCGCTTCTCGTTGTGGCAACTTTCGCACTTGTTGCCTAACTGGCCCTTGTGCTTGTCATCCTTGCGGTGACAGGCAATGCACTGGCTCGCCAACCTGGTTTTGTTATAAACAGCCCCCTTCTCGGGAGTATGACAAGCATCGCACTTGGTCTGGATGTGTTTACCTTTCAGGGCGTACTTGGTTTCACGATCGTGGTTGAAGGTACTCTTCCAATCCTTCGCCGTATGGCAAGTCTCGCACTTTGCACCATATCGGCCCTTGTGGCCTTTGTCGTCATCCTCCTTGCGGTGGCAGGCCACGCATTCCTTATCCAGCTTCAGCTTGGCATTCGGACCGGAAACACCGCCCTTGTGACAGGTGTCGCACTTGGCGTCCTTGTGTTTGTCGCGCAGCACAAAATGCGTATTGTCATGATCGAAGTTCGAATTCTTCCAGCCGCGCTCGTTATGACAGGTCTCGCATTTTTCGCCCAGGCCGCCGCGATGCCCTTTGTCCTGTTCGTCCTTCTTGTGGCAGGCAATGCACTTGGTTGGCAGCTTCTGCTGCTGGTAAAGCGCACCCTTTTCCGGCGAGTGGCAGGTATTGCATTTGGCCTGCTGGTGCTTGCCCTTCAATGCGTAGCGGGTGTCCCGGTCATGATTGAAAATGAGCTCCTTCCACCCCTTGTCGTTGTGGCAGGATTCGCATTTCGACCCGTAGCGGCCCTTGTGCCCTTTCTCCTGGTCAATCTTCTTGTGGCAGCCATTGCAGGTCAGCGGCGTCTGCTGGTAGGTCTTGTCGGCGTGACACCCCTCACATTTGACTTCGGCGTGTTTCCCGCCCAGCAGAGAAAACTTGGTCTTCTCGTGGTCGAATTTCGCTTCTTTCCAGCTCTTGTCGTTGTGGCAGCTCTCGCACTTCGTACCCAGCTTGCCCTTGTGCCCCTTTTCCTGATCATCCTTCTTGTGACAATCATTGCACAGCTTGGACGCATCCCGAAACTTCGTTTTTGGCTTGTGGCAACTTTCACATTTTAACTGGATGTCTTTATGAGCGCCGTTGAGCCGGAAACCGGTTAGATTATGGTCGAACTTGTTCTTGTCGATCACCGCCAACCGGGCATTGCGTCCTTTATGTTCAGTGTGGCAGCTGCGGCAAGTGCGGTCTTCCAGGCGACCATGCAGGCGCACCTTGGCTGCGATGTCGCCGGCAATATCCTTGTGGCAGTCCAGGCACAACCGAACCTGCGCGCCCTTGTCGAAGCGCACATGGCATTGGGTGCATTCGTGCTCGTATTTTGCGTGCCCTGCTATTACCTCGCCGGGCATCAGGGCATTTTCGATGGAGGGCTGGCCCGATGCGACTGAGGAGCAGAATGCCGCCAACACCAGTAGCAGGAATTTAATACATGTGGACAGCAATGACATGAACAATTCCGCTGAAGAGCAAGAGATAGATGAAGGGGATATGTATGACGTGCCACAGGGAAAACAGGCGTTCCCAGCCGGCAAACTGTGATGCACGGACAACCGCATCGAGATACTTGCCAACCTGCTCCTTGGCCAGCCTGTGGCTGATAATGAGTTCTGAGCGAGAAATCTGCTTTTCCCGTCCCAAACGCTTCAAGGCAAGCTTGGTATCACGACGAATCTCCCTGGCCAGTCGCAGGCTTCTCCAGTGCAGGGTGACAAAGCGCCAGACCCGGAGAGTGATACTGTCGAGGTGTGCGAAATTTTCCGCATAAAAAGCCCGAAGCCGTTGCTCTATATCCGGTTGCAGCGCAAACACGGAATCCAGGCTCGCGACGCTTGCCTTGAGGTCGTTCTCGGCATCGGCCAGCGTGAGTTGGCGACCGTAAAGCCCGCGGTGCAGATGCCGGTAGAGGAAGCGCCCGACGACTCCGCTGAAGGCAACCAGCAACATGGCATAGAGTGCGACTCGCCCGTTCATCGAACCTATCTTGAATGAGGAATGAAAAAGTATCAGAATGGGGCCGCCGATTCCGGCCATCATGTGGAACTTGAACCAGCTTTCCATGCGGCCCAGCCAAGCGAGAAAACGCACCCGCTTGCGCAAGGGATAAATCAACATGGCCACCATCAGCAAACCGCCCGCCAGCCCGAGGTTATATCCCAAAGTCGAGCCCGGTTCGTAAAGCTTGCCTGAAGCCACCATCCAGGCCAGCACCAGCAGCAACACAACCAGCAGAGCAATCGAAGAGCGCCAGGCCCAGCGCAGAAGCCTTTCGGTTCCGGACTTGGCCTCCCCTTCCATCGAGATCACGGTCATGGGACCGAGCGCGCTTGACCTTGCCATCTTCCTCCAGCAGTAACACCCTGATTCTGAATATCAACGCCCATGGCGGGCCATTTCACGAGCGCATTGTAGCGAAGGTCAATGCCTAGTTGGATTACACAACTGCAATGATTACCTTCAAAACCGAATGGATACGGTAAAATATTCCGCGTTGACAGGACTCCACCCAAACAGGGATCAAACGCTCAATCCATGTCAGAACTCGTCTATTACCTGGTCCCGGCACTGCTGGTGCTCGTTTCCGTCAAGCTCCACCTGCGCGGGGTCCGCAGGAAATCCTGCGCTCACGCCGAAGTTCTCAGGGAGGCTATAGAAACCGGCCTGACCGAGCCCCCCTCCCTGCACCCGGTGGTCGATCTCTCGATCTGCATCGGATCCGGCGCCTGCGTTCGCGCCTGCCCGGAAAAGGCCCTTGGGGTCATCAACGGCAAAGGGACGCTGATTAACCCCTCGCACTGCATCGGACACGGCGCCTGCGCGCCATCCTGCCCGGTCGGCGCCATCAAGCTGGTCTTCGGCACGGCGAAACGCGGCATGGATATCCCCCACGTCACCCCCGAATTTGAAACCAACGTACCTGGCATATTCATTGCCGGAGAACTCGGCGGCATGGGGCTGATCCGCAACGCCATCAAGCAGGGCACCCAGGCTGTGGGCACCGTCGCCAAACGACCGCGCAGCACTGCCGAATTCGATCTCGTCATCATCGGCGCCGGGCCGGCAGGCATTTCCGCCTCCCTTGCCGCAAAAGAATCGGGATTGCGCTACGTCACCGTCGAACAGGAAGACTCATTGGGCGGAACCACCTACCACTACCCGCGCAACAAGCTGGTAATGACGGCGCCGATGAAACTGCCGCTGGTGGGCGAAATCAAGGTGAAGGAAGTCAGCAAGGAAGAATTAATGGAAATCTGGCGCGGCGTCCTCGACAAGGCCAAGCCCAACATCCGCTTCAGCGAACGCATGGAAGAAATCATCAAGGAAGACGACGGTTTTACGGTCAGGACCAACAAAGGTCAGTACCGGACCGGCAACATCCTGCTCGCCATCGGTCGTCGCGGCACCCCCCGCAAGTTGGGCGCAGAGGGAGAAGACCAGCCCAAGGTGGTGTATCGCCTGATCGAGGCCGATCAATATCGCGGACAACATGTGCTGGTGGTCGGAGGGGGCGATAGCGCCCTCGAAGCCGCGCTCGACATCAGCGCGGAACCGGGCACCACGGTCACCCTGTGCTACCGTGGCAAGGCGTTCGACCGAGTCAAACCGAAGAATCGGGCGCGGCTGGAAGAAGCGGTCGCCAATCAGCGCATCCAGCAGATCATGGAAACCACCGTAAAAAAAATCGAGCCCGACAAGGTCATCCTGACCAAGGGCGACGAGGCTATCGAACTGCCCAACGACGCGATTATCGTCTGTGCGGGCGGGGAATTGCCGACGCCGATGCTGAAGAAAATCGGCATCCAGGTCGATGCACGCTACGGCACCTGATTTACAGCGGCCTCAATTCGGCAGACCCCCCACTGACATGCGCCCGAAACCACCCCCGAATTACCTGGCCGGCTACCCCATAGCATTGGCAGAACAAGTGCAGCAACTGATAGCACAAGACCGTCTGGTTAACATCCTGCTGCAGAAGTATCCGCTTGCGCACGCGGTGCGAACTGACAGGGCACTCTATGATTACGTGCTGGAACTTAAAGGCGAGTACCTGCGCAACGCCGGGCAACTCAGCAAGGTGGCGTTCGACAGCAAGCTGCATGTTATCCGGCACGCACTGGGCACCCACACCAGCATCTCGCGGGTGCAGGGCACAAAGCTCAAGACCAAGCGTGAGATCCGCATCGCGACAGTGTTCAAGGAAATGCCGCTGGAATTTTTGCGCATGATCGTCGTTCACGAGCTTGCACACCTCAAGGAACGCGAGCACGACAAGGCCTTCTATCAACTGTGCCTGCACATGGAACCCGAATATCACCAGTTGGAGTTTGATCTGAGGACTTACCTCAGCCATCTCGAAGCGACGGGCCAGCCGCTGTGGTCGGTCGCTACTCTCGACGCTGCCACGCCATTGGAAAAATAGGTCCTGCCGTGTGAATCCGAAGGCGCATCAATCCTCCAGTGCGCGCACTTTCACCGTCTTGCCCTTCACCTTGCCTGCCGACAATTTGCGAACGGCCTCGCGAGCGATGTTGCGCGCGACGGCAACATAGGTGGACAAATCGGTTACCGTGATCTTGCCGACCTGCTCGCGCGTAAATCCCGCTTCGCCGGTGAGTGCACCCAGCACGTCGCCGGGGCGGATCTTCTCCTTGCGTCCGCCGAGTATCTGCAGCGTCGCCATCGGCGGCACCAGCGGTGCATCATTGCCGCTTGGCAGTTCGCCAAGCTCATGCCACTCCGGTTCGCTGCCCATCATCTGCGCGATGGCGGCGACACGGCGCTGGTCGGCAGGGGCGCACAGCGAGAGCGCCCAGCCGTCCTGGTCTGCGCGTCCGGTTCGGCCGATGCGATGAATGTGGATTTCCGGGTCGGGCGTGACATCGACATTGATGACCGCTTCCAGTTGCGCGATATCCAGGCCGCGCGCCGCCAGATCGGTGGCCACCAGCACCGAGCAACTGCGATTGGTGAACTGGATCAGCACCTGATCGCGTTCGCGCTGCTCCAGGTCGCCATGCAAGGTCAGCGCATGTATGCCCTGAGCATGCAGCACTTCGAGCAGCTCGCGGCATTGCTGTTTGGTGTTGCAGAAAGCCAGCGTGCTGACCGGGCGGTAGTGCTTGAGCAGGGTGGCGACGGCCTGCAAACGCTCCTCATTTTTCACCTCGTAGAAGCGCTGGCGTATCTTGCTGTCTTCATGCTGTTCCAGCAGCTTCACTTCCTGCGGTTTGCGCAGGAAGTGGCGCGCCAGGCGTGCGATGCCGTCGGGAAAGGTCGCGGAGAACAGCAGGGTCTGGCGCTCTGCCGGGCAGCGCGTCGCCACGTAAGCGATGTCGTCGTAAAAACCCATGTCCAGCATGCGATCGGCTTCGTCGAGCACCAGGGTGTTGAGCGCATCCAGATTCAGGCTGCCACGCGTCAGGTGATCGATGATGCGGCCCGGCGTACCGACGACGATGTGCGCGCCGTGCTCCAGGCTGTTGATCTGCGGGCGCATCGGCGTGCCGCCGCACAGGGCAACGACCTTGATGTTGTCTTCGGATCGCGCCAGGCGGCGAATTTCCTGCGTGACCTGGTCAGCCAGCTCGCGCGTCGGGCACAGCACCATGGCTTGCACCGCAAAGCGGCGCGGGTTCAACCGGGTGAGCAGGGCCAGTGCAAAAGCAGCCGTTTTGCCGCTGCCGGTCTTGGCTTGCGCGATCAGATCGTGCCCGGCGAGCGCAATCGGCAGGCTGGCCGCCTGGATGGGCGTCATGGTCAGGTATTCGAGCTGCCGCAATGTAGCCAGCAGGCCGGACGACAGCGGCAGTTCGTTGAATGAGCGCTCGGCAGCGCTTGCTGCGGACGGGGATGAGGGCGGGATAATATCGGTCATGCGCAATTATCCCAGCCTTTGGCACGATGTGCCTGTAAAAATTCGAATCGCCCCGCCTTGCTTCTACAACAGGGACAGCAGCAATTTTCCAACCCAGGACCACGGCACGTCTATTTCCCGGCATTCACCCAATAGGTTTCAAGACCCCATTTGCGCATCACCAGGTAATCCTCAAGCGAGGCTGACACCGCTGACGGCATCGGTATCTCGTCCAGCAACGCCTTACCGGTCGGCGTGGCACTCATATCCAGCAGGGCCTTTCTTACCTGTTCCCGAACATCCGGCTTGATGCGGGGATGAGCGGCGATGGGGTGAGAAGGCATGGCACGGGTGGTGTAAAGGGTCCGCAACCCCTCCCGAATTTCAGGAGCCTGCTCGGCCAGGGTTTTTTGCACTCCACCCCCCGCATCGGCTAGCCCATTGAACACCGTCAGGTACACCGAGTTATGGGTTCTTGCATTCACCATGGACATGCGAACACCATAGAGATGATCCAGATCGGCGCGCAAAAGCAGGCTTGCCCCCAAGGCATTGGGAGAGGGCACCGCCAGGGTCTTGCCCGCCAGTTCCGCGACGCTTTTCACCGGGCTTTCCTTGCGCACCAGCAGAATGCCACACAAAGGCTCCTGATCCCGCACCAGGGGAATGTAACCCTGGGAATCACTGACCCGCAAAATGTGATACGGATTGGCATAAACAAAATCGAAAGTCCCCTTTTCCAGGGCCCATTCGAATTCCGTGATGGACAGAGAAGCAACCAGCTGGATCTCCATGCCGGTACGCCGGTTTAATTCTTTAACAATGGGGTCCCATATGGAGAAAAGCTGGCGCTGCCCGAACTGGGGCACCACGCCCAGGGTATAAGTCGCTCCGGCCTCGACCGGAGCAGGCAACGCCAGAGCCAAAAAGCACGCCGTCAGTCCCAGGAATAACCCGCGCACCCAGCCAGAAAAACATTCACGGGGGCGCTGTTGCCAGTTCCGAGCTTTACCGGATTGAGCGAATTGAGTTGTTTCTTGCATTCCGTATTGTCTGCCCACTTGTGCAATACCTGCAAGTTGCTTTGACGGTCTGAACTGCCACTTATTTCTGTGTCGATCCTTTGCTGGCATCCGCAGCAGGTTTAGGCAAAGCTCCGGATGGCTTGAGAATGGGCAAGGATCTTGGGGGCGGCTTGACAGGAACTACTGGCGCTGCGGCTTTCGCCTTGTTGTCCGTTGTTTCTTTTTTTGCCGGCTTTCCGGCGGCAGCCTCAGTCTCTTTCGTTTTTTCGCTCTTCTTTTTAGTGACGACGGGAAGCTTCTTCTCTTCCGGCTTTTTATACTGGCAGACGTAGTCGAATTTTTGTTCGCCTTCAGTATCGGGTATCACGTAATTCGGCTTGCCGTAATAACTGGCGGTAATGGTGGTGATCTCGCTGCCATCCTCAGCGTAATATACCTTCATCAGCAGGTCAGCGGTTCGACTGGCACAGTTGTAGCGCATCAGGGCCTTTGCCGATTTGAAGTAAAAATCGCCTGGCCGCGCCTGCTCCAGCACAGAATATACCTCCCGGTCCCAGGCCGTCACGATGCTCCCCTGACGCATCATGCTGGTCAGATCGATCTCGGCACGCATTTTTTCATTGGATATCACGGACGACCACATGGCCGCCTCGGTTCCCGGCGTAAAAATCAAAATCGCTGCCGTCAGCACAAAACGCAATGGTGTTTTCATGCATCTCTTCAATATAAGCATATCTTGATTTTTTTATGGCGCGCCAAGGCTCCTGACGCATATCAATTCATCTGAACGTCCCTTGGTTATCGACCATTATTGGAATAAGTTTAATGCTTCCGAAAAAACGCTTATCAATTAAGGCATTGGCAATGACGTAAACATACTTTTCACCCGCAATTAATTCACACTTTGCAGAGGATGGATGCGCATTGGCTACTAACCTCATGATGTCAGTATATATTTGTATAACACATTGTTTATAAAGTATAAATTTTTAGTTGAATTATTAGGCTTGGTAACAAAATCTCTTTCCTGCAAAGCACTTAAAGATGATTAAGACAAGTTTTCCACATAGTTATCCACAACTAATGTGTAAAAGCTGCAAGAACCCATGCTCTACCGTTTTATCGCTGCTTTGGTGATTTAAAACAATGAATTATTGTGGCAGCGAGGCACCAAAGTTGAGCACCTTGCAACTGAGGTTTCCAGGTTTATCCCTGATAAATGCACTGTTCAGGCAGATTGCCGCCCCTTGTGCATCCAGGTGATCGCCTGCATCGCAGGCTCGGGTTGCAGCGTGACATGATCGATGCCGAAACGCACATGGAGCAACTTGCGACTCTCTGCCAGAACGACTTCCCAGCGCCCCATATCCGCGACGGTCAAATGCGCGGAAAGCATGACTTTGTCCGAAGCGACGCTCCACACATGCAAGTCATGCACAGAGCTCACGCCGGGCACGTAGGCCATCTCTTGTCCGATTTCCTCCAGCGACAAATGCAGCGGAACGCCTTCCATGATCCCGTGCAGCGCCTGGCGCAACAGGCGCAGGCTGGAAACCAGGATAAGCGCGCCGATGGCCAGCGACAGCAACGGGTCTATGGGTGTCCAGCCGGTGAAAACGATCACCACCCCGGCGATCAGCGCCGCCACCGAACCCATCAGATCGCCCATGACATGCAGCAGCGCGGCTCGGGTGTTGAGGTTTTGCTCGCCCCGGAAGAGCAGCCACGCCACCCCGATATTGATCAGCAAGCCCAGCGCAGCGGCCAAGGACACCGCCTCGCCCTGCACGGCCTGCGGAACTTGCCAGCGCTGCACGGCGGAAACGGATATCCACGCCACCAGCGCCAGCAAACCGAGGCTGTTGACCAAAGCGGCGATAAACTCCGCCCGCCCCAGGCCGTAACTGTGCAGCCGCGAGACTGGCCGCCGGCTGACCCAGCTTGCAACAGCAGCAATCACCAGTGCCAGGGCATCGTTGAGCATGTGCCCGGCATCGGCCACCAGCGCCAATGAACCAGCCCACAAGCCGACCCCCGCCTCCACGGCGGCATAAACCAGCGTCAGCGCCACGGCAAACCACATTAACCGGCCCGCAGTTTCACCGTGAGCGTGATGGTGCTCTGCACTCATGCGGCATTCCCGGAATCTTCAATAAGCAAAGCGCGCCCTCATTTCCTCCAGGTTCAGCTCTTGCAGAATCCGCTCCAGCCGATCCTGGGCATTCTTTCTCGGCGCGTCCTTGAAGCTGGCGATGATCAGCTCGTTTTTCATGGAATGCTCCCAGCCGACCAGCTCGGTCACCGTCAATTGATAACCATGGGATTCAAGCAGCAGACAGCGCAGGACATTGGTGACGAGGCTGCCGAATTCCCGGGTATGGATGGGGTGGCGCCAGATTTCGGACAGGGGCGTTTTCGAGAACGAATCGTTCTTGTTCTTGCGCAACACTGCGGCCAGCTCGGCCTGACAGCAAGGCACCAGCACGATGAATCTGGCTTTCTTCTGCAGGGCGAAGCGGATCGCGTCGTCCGTCGCCGTATCACAGGCGTGAAGCGCCGTCACTACGTCGATTTTTTCCGGCAGTTCGGCGCAGGCCGTCGAGGCTTCCACCGACAGATTGAGGAAGGTCATGCGCCCGAAACCCAGCCGCTCGGCCAGCTCGCGAGATTTGATCACCAGCTCTTCGCGGGTCTCGATACCGTAGATGTGCCCGGCTTCCAGCGCCTTGAAGAACAGGTCGTAAAGGATGAAGCCCAGATAGGATTTGCCCGCGCCGTGGTCGGCCAGGGTCAGGTTTTCATTCCCGGCCAGCACTTCTTTCAGCAATGGTTCGATGAAGTTAAACAGGTGATAAACCTGTTTCAGCTTGCGCCGGCTGTCCTGATTAAGCTTTCCATCCCGCGTTAAAATGTGCAACTCTTTGAGCAGTTCGATGGATTGACCTGACTTGATTTCGGGGATGAGATTCACGATGGCTTTCAGATGGGCGGATCGGGCCATTTTAACCTAGAAAAAACTATTGAACCGCAGAGGACGCGGAGGACGCTGAGGAAAAACAAAAACAAGGCATTACCAACTTATGTTGAGTTGCTCATTGAGTGAATGCATTTTTTGAAAGGCATTTGAATTCCTCTGCGGTAAACACCATTTTTAAAGTTTAGCGTTTTCAGCCCTTCGGACTAGAAGCTGGAGTAAGGGCAAAGCGTTGCCGCAACTCGGGCACCAGCTTCGCCCGAATTTCATCCCGCACTTTGACAAAGCTTTCCAGCGGCTCGCCGTGGGGGTCGTGGAACGGCATGTGGATCGCCGGGATGGCTTTGGGGAAAACCGGACAGGCTTCCCTGGCGTTGTCACACACTGTCACCACCAGGTCGATGGATTCATTCATCACCGCGTCCACGTCCTTGGGGTAAAGCTCTTGGGTATGCAGGCCACCCAGCTTCAGCGCCGCGATGGCACCGTCCGCCACCTTGGGCTGGGGGCGGGTACCGGCGGACAGCGCCCGCACTTGCGGGCCGAGGTCGTGATTGACGATGGCCTCCGCCATCTGACTGCGACAGGAGTTGCCGGTGCACAGGATCAGTACGGTTTTCGTCATACCGTTTACTCCTTGCCGCAGCAGCCGCAGCAGGATTCCTTGACGCCCAGCCATTCCTCGATCTTGGCCTTGCTCGGCACGCCGCCGGCATGCACCACCTTGCCATCGATCACCACGCCGGGGGTAGATATCACGCCATAGCCAAGAATTGCGGCCATGTCCTCGACTTTCTCCAGTTTGACTTCGACGCCTTTGGCGAGCGCCGTTTCCTCGATCAGCTTCATGGTTGCGTTGCAATTGGCACAACCGGTGCCCAGTACCTTGATGTCTTTCATTTCAGTATTCCTCCAATAAATTGTTAAAACATTCGTGGTCAGCAATCAGAATTTATAAAACTGCGTATTCAGGTAAACGACGACATCCTCGTTATCCTGCTCGGACAGCGCCGGACTGTAATAGTCGCCCCAGCGCGCCACTTCCTTGCGTAACGCCTTTAGCGATTTGATCTTGCGCTCCGGCGACGCATACACTCCGGTGCCATGACAGTCGAGGCATACCGCGTGAACCTTTTCTCCGCGCACCGGATCACCCGTTGTGGGCGGATTGGAACTGGAAGCGGAGCATCCCGCCAACAGGGCCATCGTCACCACCAGCCCGAATTTCAGGTTCGCTATGGATGCTTTCATTGCCTTTGCCCTCCACGCTGGCGCTGGCGCAAAGGCAGACACTGTTCCGCGTCACCGCCGCCCTGCCGGGCTCTTGCCTGCATTTCCTGCTGATGCGCCTGGCGCAACGCCGCCTTCTCCGCATGAGTCCGCGCGGCGCGCATGCGGGCACGATAGGCTTCGCGTTCCTCGTGGGTCATCTTGTCGGCGCAGTAAATCAGCTCGCGCTGCTCTGCCGCCTGGGGCGGTTCTCCCGCGCTCTGGGCGAGAACCGGGGCGGAAACTACGCATAGCGTAAGTGCCAGAATCCCCCAGAAAACTTCAGTTCTTTTTTGCATGGTTCGCACTCCTGTCTGGAATAGCATAATCATCCGGGCTTGACCGCCTCGATGCTGGCCGAGCAGACATAGTCTTCCACTCCCCGCCCCGGCGCCCACTGTCGTATGAAGTTCCGGCTGGCATCCTTGGATTCAATGCGGATATCTGAAAAACCTGCCGCCGCCAGCATCTGTTCGATTTCCTCCGCTGCCGCTGCACCGGCGATGCAGCCGGTGTACAGGGCCAGGTCGCGCCGCGCTTCTTCCGGCAGCGGCGCGGTGGTGACGATGTCGGAAATCGCCAGACGACCACCGTTCTTCAGCGCCCGGAAAGCATCGCGGAACACCTGGGCCTTGTCTGGCGAGAGGTTGATCACGCAGTTGGAAATGATCACGTCCACCGTGGCATCGGCCACCGGCAGATGCTCGATCTCGCCGAGGCGGAATTCGGTGTTGGCGTAACCGCCTTTGGCCGCATTGGCTCGGGCCTTGGAAACCATATCCGGTGTCATGTCCACGCCGATGACCCGACCGCTATCGCCCACCTGGCGAGCCGCGAGGAAGCAGTCGAAGCCCGCGCCGCTGCCCAGGTCGAGCACCGTCTCGCCAGGTTTCAATACAGCGATGGCCTGGGGATTGCCGCAGCCCAAGCCCAGGTTGGCGCCTTCCGGCACCGCGCTCACTTCACTTTCACTATAGCCAATGCCGCGCGACAGGATGTCGGCAGCAGGCAATTCTGTCGGGGTGCAGCATGCCGGGCCACAACCACAGGCGCCGTCGGCACGGGCCACCGCAGCATAGTTTTCGCGCACTGCCTGGCGAATTTCGTCATGTTTCACGTTGTGCATTTCAGTTTCCTTCCTTCAACAACACGATTTTCCGCTGGCTGTCGGCGTACAGCAAGCACCTTCCGAGATTGGAATAGCGGACAGCTTCGCCTTGGCGCCTTCCTTCCTGCATGCTTCATCAAAGCTGGTGTCCAGCGAATCTCCCGCCTCATCGCGAATATGGCGGGCGATCTCGACCACCGCATCGATCTGTTCCTGCGCCACGCCATACTGTTTCAGCTTATCGATCTGGCACAGCCCCTGTTTGGGGTGGTTTGCGGCAATGTTCGCCGCCAGCGAAACCAGCGCCACGATGGAAGGGTGCAAATCCGTGCTCATAAGAAACCTCTCAATTGATTGAACAACAGGCCGACGATCACGAAAGCGATCGTCAGGTAGCCGGCGAACAGCGCCAGCAGCGGCACTTTCACCACTTTTTTCAGAATGATCATTTCCGGCAGCGACAGCGCGGTGACCGCCATCATGAAGGCCAGCACCGTGCCAATCGGTACACCCTTGCCGAGCAGCACTTCGGCAATGGGGATAATGCCGACCGCATCGGAATACAGCGGCACGCCGATCAGCACCGCACCGATGACCGACAGCAGACCGCCATCCCCAGCCACGCTGGCCACCAACTCTGCCGGCACGTAGCCGTGGATGAAGGAGCCCACCCCCACCCCGATGAGGATGAACTTCCAGATGCGGCCGACGATTTCCTTCACCTGGCTGACTGCGTATTCGTGGCGGGCACGCAGGGACTTGTCTTCTTCCACCTGCGCCACCTCGCCCATGTGGATTTTCCAGACGTAGTCCTCGACCCAGCGTTCCGGCTTGAAGCGCTCCAGCACGAAGCCGCCGATCAGGGCCACGATCAGCCCGGTGAGCACATACAGCACGGTGAATTTCCAGCCGATCACCGATGCCAGCACCACCACCGCCACTTCGTTGATCATCGGGCTGGCGATCAGGAATGAGAAGGTGACACCGAGCGGAATGCCGGCCTCGACAAAACCGATGAAGAGCGGAATGGAGGAGCAGGAACAGAACGGCGTGACCGCGCCCAACCCCACGGCCATGAAGCGGCTTTGCAGGTTGCCGCGGTTGCGGATGAATTCGCGCACCTTCTCGGGCTTGAGCAGCGCGCGCAGCAGGCCCATCAGATAGATCACGATGGTCAGCAGCACCAGGATCTTGGTGACGTCCATCACGAAGAAATGGGCTGCAGCGCCGAAGGGCGTGCCTTGCAGCCCTGCCAAATCGTAGATCAGCCAGGTGGCGAATGCGTCAAACATGCTTGTTGCCTCCGCAACAACTGCTGTCCGCGCCGGCCTCTTGCACTGGTGGACAGGGTACGCTGCCGTAGGAGCAGAACACGCAGCAATCCCCGGCCTTGGGTTTCAACAGCGTCCCGCAGCCCTTGCATTCGTAAAACCACTGGCAGGCATCCGTGGGCATGGTTTCAGTCTCCACATGGCCACAGTGGGGGCAGGTCAAAACCGACTCGAGGATCATCATTGCACCCCTCTTTCGCACCAGCACCTTGAGCCATTCACAATATACATACGGGCATTCATATATTTATCAATTCAGATATATAGGCACAAAAAATTTCAAGCACAACAACGAGCGGGCCGATTGGGCATCTCTTTCAAACGCTCGCCATCTTCCCGAAAAACCGCTAAGGCAGCGCAGCCCTGTCCCATCTGGTCAAGTATCCGGTAAGCCCATGCAGGCAACAGAGAATGGATACGATAATAGATCCACAACCCTTCCCTGCGTACCGACAGCAAACCGCTTTCGCGCATCACCGCCAGATGCCGCGACACCTTGGGCTGGGGCAAATCGAGGGCGTAACAAAGCTCGCACACGCACAATTCGTCATCACTCACCAGCAGCGCCAGAAGGCGACGGCGGGTTTCGTCGGAAAGCGCATCGAAAAAATCATTGGCGTTTATCATGGTGCAATTATATACGCCATAGCGAATATAGTCAACCGTGGTTCAATCCAGATTGACCTGCGCCGACCAGGGCGACTGTTTTTCTACCCCATCCCCCTAAAAAGGGGAGGGAATGTGGATGCTGAGCTTGGTTGCGAATTTCAGATAATTTTTTTGATTTGCTAATAAAATGAGGGCATCCGCAGACGGTGTGCGTGTGCATGATGGTGCACTCGCCCAGCCACATACTCAACCAGCAGAAGGAAACCGGCATCATGCATGACCGCAGCACCATCGACCTCATCCATCAAACAACACGCACGCGCAGAGTTGCCTTCGCGTTAATCCTGCTCGCGCTGGCGCTGCCTTCCTTGTTTGCCTGGAGCGACAATGTCGCGCTCGAAAGCGCAGGCGTGTTTACCGGTCAGCTTGTCGCGGTGACGCTGCTGGCGTTTATTGCACGGCCATGGGTAGCGCGTCATTACTCTGCGGGGGTACAGGTCCAGGTGTTGCTGGCGTTTGCGCTTGTGCTGATTAGCTGGTCGGGCTACGTATCACGGCTTGCGCACGATGATCGCGTGGCGGCAGCGGCACAACCGGTCAGTACGACGTCATCGCGCATACCTGGGCAAGTGGAGCCTGTTGACTCGAAACTGGAGGGTGCACAGCGATAGCTCATTGAGTAATTCATGCTCTCCACAAGCGGGCTAGTCGACTCGAGAATGAAATTAGTGACATGCCAGCTACCATTTAGACCAGAGGCTTGGCATCCTTCGCGTGATAGTTCAGCTTCCAGGTTTCCATGCACCCCAGGCCGCAGAAGTGGGCAGTGTAGTCAGCACCTTCAAAAGTCAGCGCCGCGCTGGGCGGAATTTCGGCCTTACAGAGATCACAGGTCAATGGGACACAAACATCGTCTCCCGAACAGGAACTAATAGACGCACCGGTCTGTGCCTTGGGTTGCATGATTCACCTCCTCAACTTACTTACACAAACTGAGACTCCCTCGATGCAAAAAAATTCAACCCGTATTGCTACACCATGACGGGTTCAGTTTAATAAAACACAATCAGTGGTTGAAATTTGTACTAGTTAGAACTATTATACTTCTAACTAGGACTTGTTATCGACCATGACCCCCAACCTGTTTCTGCCCACCCTGCGCGAACTAGCCAACGCCTACCAGGCCTTCGAGGCCTATTCGGCAGTGCATATCCGCACCCTCGACCTGACCCCGGCCCAGTTCGACATCATTGCTACGCTCGGCAATACGCCGGGAATGCCGTTCAAGGAGCTGGGCGAAAAAACGCTGATCACCAAGGGAACGCTCACCGGCGTGGTTGACCGCCTGACCGACAAGAAGCTGGTGCAGCGCGTGGCCTCCTCCAGCGATGGCCGCAGCCAGATCGTGCAACTGACCCCGCAGGGAGTAGCTCTGTTTGAGCGTATCTTCCCCAATCACATGGCTCATTTGCAATGCGCTTTCGTCAAACTCTCGCCGGACGAACTGGCCAACCTGGAAAAATCGCTGCAACACCTGCGCGAGGCCCTGACCAGCGCACGCAACGACATAAAGGCAACATCATGACAACCTCTGCTCGTTATACCTTTACCGCCATCAGACTGCACTGGCTGGCCGCCATCCTGATTTTCGCCGCCTTCCCGCTTGGCCTGTACATGAGCGACATGGCACTATCGCCGCTTAAACTCCAATTGGTCAGCTACCACAAATGGCTGGGCGTCACCATTTTCCTGCTCACTGTGGCACGCCTGGCCTGGCGCGCAAAACACACACCGCCGCCATTGCCAGATGCCATGCTTGCCTGGCAGCGAACCGCCACACACGCAGTGCATCACTTGCTGTATGTGCTGATCATCGCGATTCCGCTCAGCGGCTGGCTGATGAGTTCGGCCAAGGGTTTCCAGACCGTATATTTCGGCGTACTGCCGCTGCCCGACCTGATCGGCAAGGACAAGGCGCTGGGGGATATTCTCAAGGAAGTGCATGAGCTGCTGAGCTTTGGGATGCTGGGACTGGTTATCGCCCATGTCGGCGCCGCGCTCAAGCACCACTTTATCGACCGCGACGGCATCCTCGCCCGGATGCTGCCCTTCCTCGACAAGGAGAACACCCGATGATCCGACTGCTTGCAATCCTGAGCCTGCTCTCCTCCAGTTTCGCCTATGGCGCCGAAGTGAGCGCCGTGCAGTTCGACCAAAGCACCATCGCTTTTGTATCCAGGCAGATGAACGCGCCGGTCGAAGGTGCATTCAAAAAATTCAGCGCGCAAATCAACATCGATCCGGCCAAGCCGGAAGCCGGTCGCGCCCGGATTGAAATCGACCTGGCCAGCATCGACGCCGGCAGCACCGAGGCGAACGACGAGGTCAACAGCAAGAGCTGGTTCAACACCCGAGAATTCCCCAAAGCGAGTTTTGCCTCCAGCGCGGTCAAAGCGCTAGGCGGCGGCCGCTTCGAAACAACCGGCAAAATGACCATCAAGGGGAAAACCCTGGAAACGCGCGCACATTTCACCCTCAAACAAGAAAAAGGCGTCCTGATTCTGGATGGAACCTTTCCGCTGAAACGCCTAGCCTACGACATCGGCTCCGGCGTGTGGAGCGACACCTCGGTGGTCGCCGACGAAGTCCTGGTCAAGTTTCATTTTGTCTTGAAGTAGCCCCGCCCTCAACAGGAGAAATACCATGAAAAAACTCGCCATACTCGCCGTTGCCGCTTCCCTGTCATCTGCCGCTTTCGCTGCGACGGAAACCTATGTCATCGACAACACGCATACCTACCCGCGCTTCGAGTACAACCACCTGGGCTATTCCATCCAGGTCAGCCGCTTTGACAAAACCAGCGGCAAGATCACCCTGGACCGCGCCGCCAAGACCGGCTCTGTCGATGTAGTGATCGATGCCAAATCCGTGAATACCGGCTATGCGCTGTTCAATGAGCACATCCAGGCCGAGGATTACTTTCATACCGCGAAGTACCCGACCATCACTTTCAAATCAAACAGCATGAAATTCGATGGCGACAAACTGGTCGCCGTGAATGGCGACCTGACCGTCAAGGGCGTGACCAAGCCGGTGACGCTCGCCGTGACATCTTTCCACTGCATGCCCCACCCGATGCTCAAGAAAGACGCCTGCGGCGCCAACGCTACCACTAAAATCAAGCGTTCCGAATTCAACGCCGGGAAAAATGCCCCCTACGTGAGCGACGAAGTGACCCTGACCATCCCCGTCGAGGCCGTCAAGGAATAAAGCTGTAGGGTGCGTTCCACGCACCCTACATGATCACCGGCGGCAACTGTGCAGCGAGCTCATTCTTTTCCGCCGTCACGGTGCCCAGCAGCGCGAACCCAAGCAGTTTGCCTTCCGCACTGAGGAACAATGCCCTGACGCCATTGTTCACCTCCTCGACCTGCCATTCGCCCTGTGCGCCCATATCCGGCGGCGACACCACGGTCGGACAAGCCGGGGTTTTCACCACCACCGGCATGGCCGGATAGCGCACCTGGGTGGCGTTCCCGGCCAGAGTAGGCGCCAAGGCGCGCGCCGCCTGCATGATGGGCATGACGAATGGCAGCACCCTGCCCTCCACTTCCGCGCAATCACCCAGGGCGTAAACATCTTCATCGCTGGTCTGCAACCAGGCATTCACCACGATGCCGCGATTGACCTTGATCCCCGCCGCTTCTGCCAATGCGTTCCGCGGTCGCAGTCCGACTGCCGACAACACCACATCGGTGGCTATGGTTTCGCCATTGGCCAGCGTCACGCGAAATCCCTCCCCGGCGCGTTCCACTTGCTGGGTGGTCGTGCCGAGATGAAAGACCACTCCCACCGCTTCCAGCTTGCGCTGGATGAATGCTGCGGATGCCGGTGGCAACAAACGGCCCAGCGGCTGCGGGGCAAGGTCAATGACATGCACCTTGTAACCGGCCCCGGCGAGGTCATTGGCAAACTCGCAGCCGATCAGCCCGGCACCGAGTATGGCGATGTTTTTCTTCCCTTCGATGACCTCGCGAAAACGCCGGTAGTCGCCATGATCGTTCACCGACAACACCGCATCCGCCCCATCGCCCTGCAGCGACAAACGGATGGGATCGGCTCCCATGGCCAGCACCAGCTTGCTGTAGGGCAGGATTTCGCCATTCACCGTCACCTGCTTCTGCGTGACATCGATAGCCGTCACCCTGGCGTGCGCCCGGATTTCCAGCTTGAGCTCCTCAGCCATCTGGACTGAACTTTTACCCAGCAACGCATCAGCATCCTTCTTCTGGGCAAACGCATTGGAGAGCATGGGCTTGGAGTAGAACCCGCCGTGATCCGACGAAAGCATCACGAGCGGCGTTTCGCCGTCCAGCTTGCGGAACTCGCGGGCCACGGTGTAGCCCGCAAGCCCGCTGCCGATGATGACCACGGGCGGTCGGCTCATGATCAGATCTCCACCATTTCGAAGTCGGCCTTGGCTACGCCGCACTCAGGGCAGGCCCAGCTCTCCGGCACATCTGCCCAGCGCGTGCCGGCAGGAATCCCGTCCTTAGGCTCACCTACGGTTTCATCATAAACATAGCCACATACGATACATTTCCATACTTTCATTTTCAGCTCCTTAAAATAGTCATTAAATAATCAGGTTATTTCGCTTCGCTAGATATTTCACTTCAAAAGGGCCAGCGTATCGCGGTAGTGGTTGGCGTGCTTCTCTTCCACCTTGGCCAATGCCGCAAAGCGCTTGGCGGCTTTTTCCAGAGTGACCCTGAACTGATGGGCATGCTCCCTGGACTCCGCAATCTGCTCGTCGATTTCCGCCACGGCAGCCTGGTTGCCTTCTTCCACTGCGGTATGGCGGAAAGACGGGTACATTTCAGTGTATTCGTGAGTCTCGCCGGCAATCGCCATTTCCAGGCACCTGGCGGGCGTCATGGTACCCGCCGGGTAGAGCAGGTCAAGATGTCCCAAAGCGTGCTGCACTTCCTGGGCGGCGGTTTCCTCGAACACCCTGGCGGTTTCTATATCGCCGGCAGCGCGGCAGATTTTTGCAAAGAACATGTATTTGGTGTGAGCCATCGATTCGCCGGCAAAGGCGGCTTCAATATTCTGGATCGTGGTCGGTGCTTGCATTTCGTTTCTCCTTTTGGGTTAAGCGTCAGTGCGTTCAGTGCACGATTCGCATGGTAGAGAAACGCAGTAGATAGGTCTAATTGATTGTTACGATACTTGCAATAGTTATTGACTATGAAACCACGGCAGGCTCGTCCAACTTAACCACGCCAGGCAGATTACAGGCAAGGATCGCCTGATACACTGCCTCCACCGCCTGTGGGCGAGGAAAACTCTTGCGCCACGCCAGCGCCACGCGGCGACTGGGAACAGGGGCAACAAACGGGCGCACGGCGAGCAGACTATTATGCGCGGGGATTCCATCCGCCGAAGTCGAAGGCAGTACGGTAATCCCCACCCCGGAAGCCACCATGTAACGGATGGTTTCCAGCGAGCTGCCCTCCAGCGTCTTCTGGATGCCGTTGCTGCCACGATTAAGCATCGGGCAGGCCTGCAGCACCTGGTCGCGAAAGCAGTTGCCGCTAGTCAGGAGCAGCACATCCTCCTCACCCACCCAATCGGCGGGGATTTCCTCGTTGTTCAGCCAATCATGCCCACTCGGCAAAACAACGCGAAACGGTTCATCGTACACCGCGCGGGTAGCCATACCGGCTTCCGCGAAAGGGAGTGACAGCACCACAAGATCCAGTTCGCCACGCCTGAGTAGATCAGCCAGCTTGTGGGTGTAATTTTCCTGGATCAGCAGCGGCATCCTGGGCGCATGTTCACGCAGAATCGGAATCAGGCCCGGCAGGAGATAAGGCCCGATGGTGTAAATGGCGCCCAGACGCAGCGGCCCCACCAACTGGTCCTTGCTCTGCGAAGCAACGCGCTTGACCCCCTCCGCCTCCTCCAGCGCGCGATGAGCCTGGGCTACGACCTGCTCGCCAACCGGCGTCAGCGACACCTCGCTCGCGCCGCGCTCGAACAAGGTCACGCCAAGTTCCTCTTCCAGCTTGCGCACCGCCACGCTCAAGGTCGGCTGGCTGACGAAGCAGGCTTCCGCCGCACGGCCAAAGTGCCGCTCTCGAGCAACGGCGACGATATATTTGAGTTCAGTCAGGGTCATGTCGGCAATCTCATGAAGGCAGGCACAAGCCCACCAAAAATCGCTACGATAACGCAGTTTTAAGCGCTGATGCCCATTAATTTTTAAGCATTTTCCTTATTGCATGATAAAGATTTTAGTCGCATCGTGTTACCTGTTTCACATAATTAATAAGAATTCGAATTTGAGATCACAGGACACTGCGATAGAACAGATGAATTTGCCCCCCCTCCAATTTGAAAATGGAAACATGTGAAGCGTCATGAGTGACCCCACCAACGAGTGGCCGCCAAGAGCCCACGAAGCGCACATGCCGCAAGAGTTGCAGTCGCACCAGATCGTGCTGAAAAGGCATAGCCTCGACATGCGCAAATCTCAGGATCGGCGGGAAGAAGCACGTAACCGTTACGCCGACCTTTACGATTTCGCCCCGGTCGGTTACTTAACCCTGGACGAAAACGGCTGCATACTGGAAATTAACCGGACGGCCACCCTTCTTCTCGATCAGGAACATGCAGACGCGGTCGGAAAGCCTTTTGCGAGATGGCTTGCTCCAGGCGAGGCCGGGCAGTTCCATGTCTATTTGAATCAAGCGCTTTCTTCCGCGAGCAACGTGGTTATCGAGACAAAAATCATGTCCGCCGGAACATTGCGCGACATAAGGCTGGAAAGCCTGGCCAGCCATGACACCCCAGGCAAGGGCCGAAGCTGCCGGACGGTGATGACCGATATCACGCAATCCAGGCTGGCCGAAATACGCAGCAAAGAACTGCTGGAGGAAAACCGCCGCCTGACCCGGCGCTTGTTCAACGTACAGGAACTCGAACGCCGCCATCTCTCGCGTGAGTTGCACGACGAACTGGGGCAATGGCTGACCGCGATCCAGGCTGAAGCCCAAACAATCCACAGCGTGTCAGGCAATGAACCCGGTTCCTGCTCATCCTGCCAGGAAAGCGCGCAAGCCATCATCGATAACGCCGGCCAGATCCATCAGGTAATTCGCCGCATCCTGCGTCGCTTGCGCCCGATAATGCTGGATCAGCTCGGTTTGGCCGACAGCCTGGAGGAAATGGTCTGCCAATGGCGCGCCCACCACCCGGATGTCTATTGCGAGCTTACCCTGGAAGGCATCCTGAATGATCTGAACGAGGTAACCAACATCACGCTGTACCGTACCGTTCAGGCAGCGCTGACCAATATCTCCAGCCATGCGCGCGCCAGTCAGGTATCCATCAGCCTGCGCCGCAAACCTGACCATATCCTGCTGTCGGTGACGGACAATGGCCAGGGCATGAATATGCATCTGCCCAGCCTGGGGCTGGGATTGCCGGGAATGCGGGAACGCGCAATCGCCGCAGAAGGGGAATTTTCTTTCGCCAGCGAGCCCGGGAAGGGCCTGCGCATCGATGTCAAACTACCGCTAACGCAGTCGGGACAGGAAAAATGAATCTCCCCGCCATGAAAGCAAAAGAAATCATTACGGTGATGCTGATCGACGACCACCCGGTGGTACTGAATGGCTATGGCCGCCTGCTGAACAATACACCCGGCGTCAAGGTAGTGGCAAAAGCCGACGACGGCGAAGCCGCGTGCGAGCTCTATCAGAAGCATCTGCCGGACGTGGCGATACTTGACCTCAACATGCCGGGCATCGGCGGACTGGAAACCTTGCGCCGGATCCGGGCAAAAAATCCGGAGGCGCGCATTCTGGTGTTTACCATGCATGACAACGCAACCATGGTTCTACGAGTGCTGGAAGCGGGCGCAATGGGGTACATCACCAAGCAATCCGGCGTTGGGCAAATGGTGGATGCGGTGCGGCAGGTCGCCAGCGGAAAACTCTTCGTCAACCCCGAACACCTCCCCAGCCTCATGCGCTGGCGCCCAAGCCCGCCCGATGATCCCGTCCGCGTGCTTTCGATGAGGGAATTCCAGATTTTCCAGTTGCTGGCAGAAGGACATTCGGTCATTGAAATCGCCGAAATCCTCTCAATCAGCCCAAAAACCGTTGGAGTCCATCACACCAACATCATGAGAAAACTGGACGTCCATAACACCGTCCAGCTAGTCAGGCTGGCCATTCAGCAGGGCATCATCCAGCCCTGACCTGGACGAACACGTCACTCGACACAAGTCCTTAAACAATCCAGTTTAATCGTTCTGTCATAAATTTGCTTTACGCCATTTATCACGCTATGAACAGCGCGTAAAAGCAGGGCAAACACCCACAAGACAATAAGCATTTGTTTTAGTCCAGATTACGAATTGCGCCTATATATTTGAACTTCTGGTTACATTATATTTACAACTCAAATCAAAGCGTTGTCATGCCAACGCATGAACACGGCCCGGCACGATAAATTTGTATCAGAGGAATTCAAATCATGTCAGACACCCCATACCCACTGACCCATAAATTCGAGCACGTCTCCGACTTGGCACATGCGATCACCAGTTTCCTTGGCTGGGCCAAAGAACATAAAGGACTGACCCTGTGTGAGGCATACAAACCCCAGTATTCATGGTATGTCCCTATCCATACCAGCCAGGAACACCTCCTGATGGAATATTTCGGCATCAATCTGGCAGCCCTGGAAAGAGAGAAAAGGCAAATAATTGGTGAACACATGAAGGCGGAATAATCTATGTGAAATAATGCGTGTCGCTTGTGGCTAATTGCAGATCAGGGATATAACAAAATGAAAACCCGGAAATTACTCTATCTCAAACCCCCGAATATGCAACCCGTCATGCTTTCGGACATTCGTGCAGCGGGATGGGATGCCCAGATTGCCGAAAACCAGGACGAAGCCAGAATCATGATCGATTCCGAACGCTTTCATGTCGGTCTGGCGCTGTTCGACTCAACGAACAATATCGATTTCCCCAGCGATAACCTGATTCCAACGGGGGGCCCAATGAAATGGATCGCCCTGCTGCCTCCCTCCAAAATGCAAAACGAGGGTGTCAGCCAGATGATCCAGGAGAGCTTTTACGACTACCACACCCTTCCCGCCGACAGTAAACGCCTGCTGCCAATTCTGGGCCACGCCTACGGCATGGCACGCATTCCGCACAAACCCCCGGTCCAGCAAGACGACGGATTCCCCGGTGAAGGCAAAATGGTCGGCGCGAGCCCGGCCATGCTGGCGCTTTTCTCCAGCCTGCGCAAGATCGCCGGTGTCGATGCGCCCGTACTCATCACCGGCGAGAGTGGCACCGGAAAGGAGCTGGGCGCCATCGCCATCCACGAACGATCCAGCCGGTCCGGCGGCCCATTCGTGGCGGTAAACTGTGGCGCCCTGCCCTCCTCCCTGATTCAGTCGGAACTGTTTGGTTACGAGAAAGGCGCCGTCCCCGGAGCAGCTCAACGCAAGATAGGCCGCATTGAATCTGCCGCCGGCGGCACGATCTTTCTCGACGAAATCGGCGACCTGCCTGTGGACCTACAGATCAATCTGCTGCGTTTTCTACAGGAAAAAACCATTCAGCGCGTTGGCGGCACCGAACACATCAACGTGGATGTCCGCGTCATCGCAGCGACCCATGTGGATCTGGAAACCGCCATCAAGGAAGGCCGCTTCCGCGAAGACCTCTATTACAGGCTGCATGTGCTGGACCTGAGAATGCCGGCACTGCGTGACCGGGTGGAAGATATCGAGCTTCTGGCCCAGTATTTTTTCAAGAAGTTTGCCGCCGAAAAACACCAGAATGTCCGTGGATTCACCCATGAGGCAATTCGCATAATGGGTGATCAAGACTGGCCCGGCAATGTGCGCGAGCTGATCAACCGTATCCAGCGTGCCATGGTCATGTGCGATAACAGCCTGATTGCGCCCGCCGACTTGGGCCTCGAGCGTCGAACCTCCGAAAGGAACATGCTGACCCTGGGCGAGGCGCGATCGACCGCCGAACGCGAAGCCATACAGACCGCACTGCGGCATACTCACAAGAATATTTCCAAAGCGGCAAAAGAACTCGGCGTATCCAGAGTGACGCTTTATCGCCTGATGGAAAAATGCGGCCTGTATCATGCTCATGAGGCACTGCGCACATGACCTGGCGGCCACCTTGCCGGTCTCCATCATTTTACCGCTACGCACCCTTAAGGAAGCCCTGAACAAGTTCCGGTTTGTCATTCCGGCGAAAGCCGGAATCCAGTATTCTCAATGCGCTGGGCACCGGCTTTCGCCGGTGTGACGGACTGGTTCAGGGCTTTCTTAACCAATTCCACGGCATAGTTCCGGAACCGGCCTGACCCGGCGGCTTCCACCACATCCCGACGCAGCATCAGTACCGAAGCGCCCCGCATCTCTGGCGCGCATCTGACATAGGGCACCTTCAAAAATCCGGCCCCGCTTGTCCACAATGCAGCAGATCAATTGGTTCGGCCCGGTGAAAAACCGCACAGCTTATTTCAGGATATGTTACCTTTTCAGCCCAATACCTTACGCGCGAGCGCAAAACTTGCCGGGATTACCGACACTGGAGATTCATGCATGAATGATCGAATTCGCCAACTGCTTGCTCAGATGGCCGTCCTCGAAGAGGAGCTGCGCGTCGCGCTCCACGAGCAGGACACCAACGTGCTTTTCCAGATCAAGGAAAAACGCATCGAATTCGAACAATCCATCCAGGAAGCGCACCGCCGGCTCAAAAAGGGATTTTTTCGCTGGCTGGTCACCAACCGCCCGCAGAACCTGATCACAGGTCCGATCATCTACGGCATGATTTTCCCGCTGCTCATTCTCGACCTGTTCGTCAGCTTCTACCAGGCAACCTGTTTCCCGATTTATGGCATTACCAAAGTGCGCCGCGATGACTTCATCGTATTTGACCGGCAACAGCTTGAATACCTCAATTTCATCGAAAAATTCCACTGTACCTACTGTGCCTATGGAAGCGGGCTCATTGCTTATGCATACGCGATTGTGGCCAAAACCGAGGAGTACTTTTGCCCGATCAAGCACGCACGCAAGATACTCGGCACCCATTCGAGTTATCCCCGTTTCCTGGATTACGGGGAAGCTGCGGACTATGAGGCCAAGCTCGAGGAATTCCGCACCCGGCTATCCAGGAAAAAATAGGAGAAACGCCATACCCTGCGGGCTCATTCGATCCCCGCACGGCGCAACCGCCCTTTGAGGCGATCGATCTCGTCAAGCAGTTCGATAATCACGGCTGCGGCCTCCAGATTCGCCCCCAGATCGCGCTGCAAGCGTTGAAAACGGCGGGCTCGGGTGAGTTCCCGACTGCCGAAACGCCATCCTTCCGAGCCGCCACCGACCGGAAGCAGAACCTCTTCATCCACCAGTTCCAGCACCCACGTTGCGTCGGTGCCGCAAGCGCCGGCGAATTCGGCCAGGGTAAGGGTGCCGGTCTCGTCCACCACCACGCCGGTCAGTATTTCATCCATGTTCTATACTCCCAATGTCCGGCGCGGGTTAAAAGCCAGCTCGCGCGCCATGGTCAGGTAAATTTCCCTGGCCCGTTCGCTGTCGGCGCTGGGCAGCTCCACTTGCAGTACCAGGTAAAGGTCGCCCGGCGGGCTCCCCGGAATGCCCCGGCCCTTGAGTCTGAGCTTGCGCCCTGCCTGGGTATTCGGCGGCACCTTGACTTGCACGCTCCCGTCCGGCGTGGGCGCTGTGACCGTTGCCCCCAGCGCCGCTTCCCACGGCGCGAGCGGCAAGTCGAGATAGAGGTCGCGACCGTCTACCCGATAAAGGGAATGGGGCTTGAAATCCACCTCCAGGAAGAGATCGCCCGCCGTTCCGCCACCCATGCCCGGCGTTCCTTGACCGGCGAGCCGGATGTGCTGGCCTGCGCGGATGCCTTTGGGGATGCTGACGTTCAGCGTGCGGGTTGCTACCACCATGCGGCCCTGCGAATCGAGCTGCGGCGCACGCAAGGCGATGGCGCGGGTAGCACCGGAGAAGGCATCTTCCAGATCGATGAGGATTTTGGCGTGGTGATCCTCGCCCCGTGCTCTGTGACTACCAGCACCGCGCTGGCGAGGCGCGCCGCCGAACAGGGTCGAGAAGAAATCGCTGAAGTCCGCCTCTCCGTCCCCGCCGAAGCCGCCCGAAAACTCGAAACCGGCGTTCCAGTCGGGCGGGGGGCGGAAATCCTGGCCTGATTTCCAACTCGAGCCAAGCTGATCATACGCGGCCCTCTTCTCCGGATCCTTGAGCACCTCGTAGGCTTCGCCGACTTCCTTGAAGCGCACTTCGGCATCCGGCGCCTTGCTGACGTCCGGGTGATACTTGCGCGCCAACTGGCGATACGCGCGCTTGATTTCGTCCTGGGATGCCTCGCGCGCCACCCCCATGATCTGATAATAATCCTTGAATTCCATTGGCATTCCTGGAAATAATTAAGATGCTCACGCCATTTGTGCAGCCTCTATACTTGTAGAAATAGCAGAAGGCGATACGACATGATCAAAAATACACGCATCAGGCGAACCGGCGCACTCATCATGGTGGTGCTGGGCGCAATCCTGATGCTGCTCGCCCCGGAAGTCTGGCAGGGCGCCCTGTTGCTCGCGCTGGGCGTCATCATCGAGCTGATCGGCATCACGCTGGAGCGCAGCGCCAAATAAGGGCTAGCGGCTACGCTGATACTGCCCCACCAACTCCGCCTGGCCGAGGATGTGCCCCTGCATGGCCTTTTCCAGCGCCGCTTTGGCCGGTCCGCGCAAATCCGGCAGAACGGCATCCAGCGCATACAGCTTGAAAAAATAGCGGTGGCGTCCCACGGGCGGGCATGGCCCTCCATAACCGGTGCGCTGCCAGTCGTTCACCCCTTGCAACGTTCCCGGCGGCAGCACCTTTGCCGGAATGCCCTCAGGAAATTCACCCGCTATGGGCGGCAGGTTGTACAGCACCCAGTGCACCCAGGTCATCTTCGGCGCAGCCGAATCGGGCGCATCGGGGTCATCCACGATCAGCGCCAGGCTTTTTGTTCCGGCTGGCAATCCGGACCAGGCCAAGGGCGGAGAAAGATCCGACCCATCGCAGGTATAACGCGGCGGGATCGTGCCGCCCTGAAAAAACACCGTGGATGTCAGCACCATGCTCCTGCCCTCCTGTTTTCCATCGCCCGCCATGACGGGTAGAACCGCCGCTAACAGCGCCGCCACGGCCACGCGCCGCAGGGCGGCATGATTGCGAATCAAGCTGCTCATCGTTACTCTCAAAATAGGCCACTTGCTTCAATATAGCAGCATCCAGACAAGGGTTTTCCCGGCCCAACTGCGGCGCTACAATGAATGAATTTTTCCATGGGGGTATGACGGTATGCGACAGGCTGTGCTGCGGGTATTGGCTTTGCTGGCGTTACTGGCGCTGCTGTTTTACTCCGTCAGCGTAACCGTAGCGTGGTGGCGGGGTGAGATTGCTCTGACCAGCGGCTGGAACGGGTTCTGGGTAGGCCTGTTACCCCTGTTGATCGTGTTGTGGTGGCGTTATTTTTCCATTTTCGGCTGCAAGAATCCCGCCTGCCTGCTGCCGCAAGATGAATCCGTAAAGAAACCCAAATGCCATGAAAAACGCTAAAGCAACCGGTGGGCTCGTCTATTCCACCGAGCACGGCAAGATGTGCCCCGAGTGCCGAAAACCCCTCGCAGAGTGTGGTTGCAACCGGAATACAGCCATGCCGGCGTCTGACGGCATTGTGCGCGTCTCCAGAGAGACCAAGGGCCGCAAAGGAAAAGGCGTTACCCTGATCAAGGGCCTCACGCTGGATGCGCTTGCACTCGCGCAACTGGGCAAGCAGCTCAAAACGGCATGCGGCTCCGGCGGCACGGTGAAGGACGGGGTGATTGAAGTTCAGGGCGATCACTGCGAGCGGGTGATCGAGCATCTCAAAAAAGAAGGCTGGGTCGTCAAGCGGGCTGGCGGGTAGGTGTCCCACCTCCTGTGGGCAACTGGCATGAAGGGTTGCGCTATCACCCTCTCCGCAGCACCGCTTTTACGGGGGATAACCTGGTTTTTCCTGATGCTGATTTGAGTGTATGCTGGTGCTATGGAGGCATCAAGCTTCGGGCTGAATATCATTAATAGAGACCGTGCATGACGAACAATAAAGGCACCGGAAAAACAGTACGGCTGATCTTTTCTCCCGCCGTCGCCCTGCTGAACCGCATGAGCTACACCAGGAAATTCACCCTGCTGTGGCTGATGTCATTGATCGCGGTTGCCATCGTGGTATATAGCCTGTTTGCCAGCCTCGATCGGGTTATCCAGCCCTCGCAGCGGGAACTGGAAGGTCTGGTACTGATTGAGCCGGTTTCCCGAACCGTGCAGATGATCCAGAGGCACCGCGGGGTCTCGGCCGCACTACTCGGTGGCAACGAGACCATGAAGGACAGGCGTGCGGCCAGGGAAAGAGAAGCCGCTGTGGTATTCACGGCCATGGAGGAGGCGCTGCCCCCCGGCCTTGCATCAAGCGAAGGTTTCCGGCTGCTCAAGGCAGACTGGGGACGGCTGCGCGAAGAGGGACTCCATTGGACGCTGGATGAAAATTTTGCCGCGCATACCCGCCTGATCAAACAGATCCAGTCATTGGCGTCATCAATCGCCGATGAATATGCGCTGACCCTGGATGGCGAACTCGCCACGTTCTACCTGATCGATACCAGCGTGAACAGGCTGCCCCATGTGCTTGAACATCTTGGCCAGCTCCGCGCATACGGCACCGGCATTCTGGCCAAAAAGCAGATCGCCGAACGCCAGGAAATCAAACTGAACAACCTGATTGCCGAGCTTGACAGCTCACTCAATGAACTCGAGACCATTATCGGGAGGACCGTGCGCCACAATCCGGCGGTGCGGGATTCGATGCTGGGTGCCTATGGCGGTATCGCGAATTCGGTGCGCAGGGTTTCCGGTCTGGTGACGGCGGACATCCTGACCGGTCGCTTTGCCACCTCTCCGGAGGTCTTCCTGGATCTGGCCACCGCAGAGATCGACAGGGGCTACGCGCAAATGTATGAATCCCTGTTGCCGACAACCAGAACGCTGATCGAGAGGCGCATTGCCAAGGCAAAAAATACGCTGCTCACGAGCATCGCCGGCGCATTGCTGATATTTCTACTAGTGGTCTATATCTCGGTCAGCATCTACTACGCCATTATCGGCAGCATTCAATCGCTGGTCCATTCCGCCCACACCTTTGCCGAGGGCAACCTGGACGTGCGGGTCAAGCTCGATACGCGCGACGAGATCAGCCATATCGGCGACAGCTTCAACAGAATGGCCGACGGGTTCAATGCCCTGCTCGAAGAACGCAAGCGGGCAGAGCAAGCCTTGTACGAGAGCGAAAAAATCTATCGCTCCCTGTTCGAAAACATGCTGAACGGGTTTGCCTATTGCCAGATGATTTTTGAACAGGATCAGCCGCAGGATTTTATTTATCTCAGCGTCAATGCCGCCTTCGAGATGCAGACTGGATTGAAAAACGTCGTTGGCAAGAGAGTATCCGAAGTCATTCCGGGCATACGGCAGTCCGATCCCGAGTTATTCGAGGTGTATGGCAGGGTAGCACTATCCGGTAAGTCCGAACGGCTGGAAATATATTTAACGTCCTTGCAGCAGTGGTTCTGGGTATCGGTATACAGCCCGGGAAAAGGGTTTTTTGTAGCTGTTTTTGATGTGATCACCGAACGCAAGCAGGCAGAGAATGCGCTCCGGAAATCGAAGGATTTGCTCCAGTCCGTCGTGGAAAATGCGCCAGTCCACATATTCTGGAAGGATCGCGATTCGCGCTATCTGGGCTGCAACACACTGTTTGCAAAAGCTGCCGGGTATTCCAGCCCGGACGAAGTGACCGGTAAAACCGATTTCGAAATGGGATGGAAGGATTTCGCCGAGTTGTATCGCGCCGACGACAAGGCCGTGATGGAGTCGGGCAACGCCAAGCTGGATTACGAAGAGCCAGGGATAACACCGGACGGCAACACGATATGGGCGCGCACCTCCAAGGTGCCGCTGCGTGATGAAAGCAATCAGGTCATCGGCATTCTGGGTATGTATGAAGACATCACCGAACGCAAACAAGCCGAACAGGTAGTACTGGAGTCTCAGAAGAGGCTTGGTGCAATTATCGAGACCGCCCTGGACGCAGTGGTTCAGATGGATGCAAAAGGCATCATCACCGGCTGGAATCCCCAGGCGGAAAAGACTTTCGGCTGGAGCAAGGAAGAAGCGATCGGGCGGACGATGGACGAAACGATCATCCCGCTCCAGTACCGCGAAGCGCATACGCAGGGATTGAAGCGTTTCCTGGCCACCGGCGAGGGGGCTATCCTGAATTCACAGATCGAGCTGCTGGCGTTGCACCGCGACGGCCACGAATTTCCCGTTGAATTATCCGTCGTCCCGATCAAGGCGGCAAACCAGTATGAGTTCAGCGCTTTCATCCGCGACATCACCAGCAGGAAAAAATCCGAGGACCTGATCTGGAAGCAGGCCAACTTCGACGAATTGACTGGCCTGCCCAACCGCCACATGTTTTACGACCGGCTGGCGCAGGAAATCAAGAAGGCAGACCGCACCAGCCTGAGCATGGCATTGCTGTATATCGACCTCGACCGCTTCAAGGAAATCAATGACACGCTGGGACACAGCATGGGCGACATCCTGCTGGTGGATGCGGCGCGCCGCATCAGCGCCTGTGTGCGCGAGACCGATACAGTGGCGCGCTTGGGCGGGGACGAGTTCATCGTCGTTCTGACGGAACTTAACGAAGTCAGCCGGATCGATGCATTAACCCAGGACATCCTCCATGAGCTTGCCGAGCCTTTCCGGCTGGGGAGCGAGGTGGCCTACTTAACAGCCAGCATCGGCATCACGCTATATCCGCACGATGCCGCCGGGATGGAAGAACTCGTCAAGAACGCCGACCAGGCAATGTATGCCGCCAAAAATGCAGGGCGAAACCGGTTCAGCTACTTCACCCAGGCCATGCAGCAAACGGCACAGGCCAAGCTGAAATTGTCCAATGATCTGCGTGGAGCGCTGGCTGCCCGCCAGTTCAAGGTCTATTACCAGCCCATTGTCGAATTGGCCACGGGCCGTATTCACAAGGCGGAAGCGTTGATCCGCTGGCAGCACCCGGTGCGTGGTCTGGTCAGCCCCGCTGAATTTATTCCGCTGACTGAGGAATCCGGGCTGATTGTCGAAATCGGCGACTGGGTATTCAGGGAAGCGGCAAGCCAGGCCAAACGCTGGAGGACATTGTACGATCCGGAATTCCAGATCAGCGTGAACATGTCGCCCGTACAGTTCTACAGCACCAGTACACCGTACAAGGCATGGTCGGCTTGTTTGCAGGAACTGGGGCTGCCGGGGCAAAGCATGGTGATTGAAATCACCGAAGGGTTATTGCTTGAGGCGGAGCAGGGCGTGATAGACAAGTTGCTACGATTCCATGAGGCAGGCATTCAGATATCGCTCGACGATTTCGGCACGGGCTATTCCTCGCTGTCTTATCTCCAGAAGTTTGACATCGACTACCTGAAGATAGACCAGTCCTTTACCCGCAACCTGGCACCCGGATCAAGCAGTATGGCGCTATCCGAGGCCATCATCATGATGGCGCACAGGCTCGACATGATCGTGATCGCCGAGGGGGTGGAAACGGAAGCGCAGCGCGAGCTGCTGGCCAATGCGGGATGCAACTATGTGCAAGGATATTTAATCTCCAGGCCGGTAACAGCTGAAGCGTTTGAAGGGTTGTTGAAGGGTGCTTTAAACGGGTGATTCCAGGACGTAGACCAAGGGAGGCTCGCCACCAGCTTAAGGGAGCCGCTGATTAAATAACAAATCGCACTCATTCCGGCGGAAGCCGGAATCCAGGAAATTCAAAGTTCGGTGCCGTGCAGCGGGGTCATTGACCCGACACCACCGCTCCACATCCCGATTCGACCCATTGCCATCGGGGTTATGCGTCGCTCTCGTAACTCGACGGCGTGACCCCGGCGCGGGCGAGGAATTCGCGCAGTTGCTTGATCAGCATTTTGTCGCAGACATTGCTTTGGTGGGGGTGGTGCAGAAATTCCTCGCAGCCATTCAGAGTCGCGTGGAAGCGCGCACCGTGCGCGGAGGCGACACTCGCACCCAGGTGGTGCAACAAGGATTCAACTTCTCGCCAGTGGATATTGCCGCTGACCGGATCATGGAAGATGGCGCGCAGCAGGCTGATATGCTTGTGGCTCATGGCGGGGCTCCTTGTAATATGTGACCTTGCCTGAATTATTATCCCCTGTGGCGACAAGGTAAAGCAAAGTTGAGCAGATTCTGCGCGGTGTGAAATAATGGCCGGCTTGCAGTAACAAAATTCACCAACCGAGATACATTAAGCCCCAATGTCCCTTTCCGAGCACTCCCATTCCAGCACCACGCCCCAGTCCGGCGCAGCCAATCTGCGCTCGATCGGTCGCCTGTTTCCCTATCTGTGGGAGTTCCGCGGGCGGGTGTTGCTGGCATTGACCTTGTTGATCGGCGCAAAGCTGGCGGCGGTGATGGTGCCGCTGGTGTTGAAGGAGATCATCGATGCGCTGGACAAGTCGCGCGCCGATCTGGTTTTGCCGCTGGCGCTGATCATCACCTATGGCCTGCTGCGCTTTGCCAGCACCACTTTTGCCGACCTGCGCGATGTGGTGTTCGGCAAGGTGACGCAACGCGCCATGCGCCGGGTGAGCATGGCGGTGTTCCAGCACTTGCATGCGCTGTCGCTGCGCTTTCACCTGGAGCGCCAGACCGGCGGCATCACCCGCGACATCGAGCGCGGCACCAAGGCCATCTCCAGCCTGGTGGGCTATTTGCTGTTCCGCATCACGCCTACCGTGCTGGAAATCCTGATGGTGGCCGCCATCCTGTTCGTCAAGTTGGACTGGGTGTTCGGGCTGATCACGCTGGTGACGCTGGCGGCGTATATCGGTTTTACCGTGACCATCACCGATTGGCGCACGCAGTTCGTGCGCCGCGCCAACGCGCTGGATTCCGAAGCCTATGGCCGCGCCATCGACAGCCTGTTGAACTATGAGACGGTGAAGTATTTCGGCAACGAGCGCTACGAAGCGGCGCGCTACGACACCAGCCTGGCGGAATGGGAGGAGATGGCCTTGCAATCGCAGCGTTCGCTCGGCCTGTTGAATGCGGCACAGGCCGGCACCATCGCCGTCGGCGTCACGCTGATGGTGCTGCGCGCGGCCAACGGCGTGGTGGAAGGCACGCTCACGCTGGGCGACCTGGTCATGGTCAATGCCTTTCTGTTGCAGATGTTCCAGCCCTTGAGCTTTCTCGGCGTGATGTACCGCGAGATCAAGCAGTCCATGACCGACGTGGAACGCATGTTCACCCTGCTCCATCGTCCGAAGGAAGTGGAAGACGCGCCGGATGCGCGCACGCTATCGGTGCTGGGCGGTGAAGTGAAGTTCGAGCGCGTCAGCTTCGCCTACAACGCCGACCGCCCGATTCTGCATGATGTCAGCTTCACCATCCCGGCTGGAAAGACCGTGGCCGCAGTGGGCGCAAGTGGCGCTGGAAAATCCACCCTGGCGCGGTTGCTGTTCCGCTTCTACGACGTGAATGAGGGCAGCATCCGCATCGACGGCCAGGACCTCCGCCACGTCAGCCAGGACAGTCTGCGCGCAACCATCGGCGTGGTGCCGCAGGACACCGTGCTGTTCAACGACAGCATCTACTACAACATCGCCTACGGTCGCCCCGATGCCACGCACGAGGAAGTCATCGAAGCCGCCCGCGCCGCGCATATCCTGGACTTTATCGAATCCCTGCCGCAAGGGTGGGACTCCGTCGTCGGCGAACGCGGCCTGAAACTCTCCGGTGGCGAAAAGCAGCGCGTCGCCATCGCCCGCACCCTGCTGAAGAATCCGGTGATTCTGATTCTGGACGAGGCCACTTCCGCGCTCGACACCAAAACCGAAAAAGCCATTCAGGCCGAACTGCTGGAAATCGCCAGGAGCCGCACCAGCCTGATCATCGCGCACCGGCTCTCCACCGTGGTCGAAGCCGATGAAATTCTGGTCATGGATGCAGGTCGCATCGTCGAACGTGGCCGGCATCCCGATCTGCTGGCCATAGAGGGGGTATATGCACACATGTGGGCGCTGCAACAGCAGGCGGAAGAAGAAACCGCCTGAGCGTCGATGAGCAGGGGCTGGACAGAATGGCACTTACTTAAACCAAATGTAGGGTGGGTTAGCGTTTTTTGCGTAACCCACCAAGCGTTGCGTAGCAACTCAACGCCTTTTCTATAATGAGTGCCTGGCGGCACAACTGGTGGGTTACGGCACAAACTGCGTGCCTAACCCACCCTACATCGATTATGGAACCGCTTAAGTAAGTGCCATTCGGGTCTGAGCGGTTAACGACGGTTACGACCGCTGCGATTATTCCTGGCTGGCGTACATCTTTTCCAGGAATAACTCTGAATTTCCCATCACAAGATCAGTTGGCATGACCCGGTGAGTATCGGATGACTCAATCAGCTCCTGGCGTACCAGGCCAACATCCGGGTTCCAGCCGGCGCACATGATTTCATCACCGTACGCCGCCTCTATCGAATCGGTTCCGATTTCGTAGTTGCTCATGTTCGTCGTGATAGCCATGACACACCTCCTTCTGTTGGGTATTTCCGAGACCTCATCTCTGCCGAATGCAAATCTGCGGCCTTGCAATTTAAAAATAGCATTATTCATGCCAGATGCAAGTATGAAAATACATAACAGGCTAAATATCAATGTGTTAAATGTTACTCCTATGCCAAACGACGGATAGAGTAGCGGCGCACATCCAGCGAAAATGTAAAAAATTTCGACACAAAGCGCCGCTTTCCGGCGCGACTTGACGCCGGTAACAACAACCCTGATCCCGACCGAAAGCCGATGGGGTTATACAACCAAGAATACTGACAATCGGGCAATACAACATGCTCTACTCGTCGGCCTTAAGGCCGATTCTGGTCTGGTAACCTTCGAACCAAAGGGTGATTTTCATATTGCGGTAAGGGAGGGAATATTTGCCTGGTTGCGGCAGTGCGTGCCAGTCGATCTGGGAAGCAAGCCTCTCGGCAAGTTCCTGCTTCTCTCCACAGTCCACCTTGGAATCAGCCTGAATCGCAGGCGCAGCGTAACTCAGCCTGAGCGTACAGATAGCGCCTGCGTACTGCTTCAGCATCTCCTCGGTAAATTTGGCGGTAATGGCCAATTTGATTTGTTCGCGGGTGGCTATGTAAAAAATCTTCATCTGGCCCAAAACAAACTGCATGTTTACCAGGCTAGCCATCGCCCCCGCCATCGCTTCGGCCTGCTTCTGTACATCTGTCGGTTGCTGCACAATAGCTGGTGATTTAATCTCCATCGGTTCTTCCGCTAATATTACAGGCGTTTTTTCTATTTTCGGTGTCGGTACTTCCTGAGATTTCCTTGCCAGAGCGAGCAACACCGCGTGGGGATTTTTTTCTCCCTGCACTTGTGATATTGCTTTCTGAGTTACTGATGGCGCCTCTGGTTTATGCGAGATGCCTTCTCCCCTCAGAGCCATCACCACATCGAATTTCCAGTTTTCCGGCTTGGGAAGCGGTGGTTTATCCTTTGGGAAATAATCAGGAAAATGGAAGGCAGCCAGGTGCAACACCACCGACACCAGCAGTGCCAAGGCCAACCTGATACCGGGATGAATAGACGCATTACGTAGCATAGGCGGGATTCTGCACGAGTCAATCACCTTGCGCCATGCCGAAACAAAACGGGCGGCCAGGCCGCCCGTTTTGAATTCTGTAGAAATCACTTAGAACTGCGGTGACTGCATCAGAGTAATAATCGCTTTCTTCTGAGTCGTAGTGAACGTGGTAGCACCATTGGTTGTGCCAGTGATATTACCCGCCAATGTTCCGAGTCCGTCAGTAAAGTTTTTTTCCAATGTCTCCCTGGCAGACATGCTGCTACCCGCCGAGTTTTGATCCTCAAAACGTTTAAACTCACGAATCATGAGGTCTTGCTGAATATTCATCAGGTGCCCATAGGGATATTGGCTTGGCACATAGCCACCACTCGCAAAATTTCTACGTCCGGCGGTCCAGGTTCCGCCACTGCCAGTGCACGCACTTTGGTTATAAGCATATGCCGCATTAGTGCAAGACCCCATGAATGTCGCCAGCGCAGCAGGAATCGCCAGGGTATCCTGCGTATAGCTCAAGCTACCACTTGCTTGTGCAATCGTGGTTCCCCACTGAGCCAATACCACCATGTTGATAGGCCAGTTTACTGGCGAGCCACCGTTCTGAACAAATTTAAAAAAATTGGCATCAGGCGCAACACCGGACACAGATTGAATACCGCTGATCATGCTTGTAATCCGCGCGTCAGACGCCGCCATGGCAGTCATATAGGCACCGAACGCCGTTTGCATCTGCCCCTCCATCGCACTTCTATCGCTATCGATGGTAGCGCTGCTTCCATTCGTGCCGCTATCGTTTTCCGCAAAGACGTCCTCAAACTGGGCAAAGGCAGTTTCCATCGCAGTACGCAAAGCGGACACAGCGGCATTGAACTGGGTCAAGTCAGCACCGCTTGCGCCCATCAGTGTCATGGCTGCAGTATATTTTTCAAGACCACGGTCAGCCTGGAGCTTGCTGATACCGCCGCCAATCCCGGCGTTCACCATCGCAGCGCCCGTGGCCGATAAGGTACCGGCAGTTACCTTGCCTTGCATCAACGGCACCGCAATGGCGCCCATCGAATTGAACGCCTCCATAATGTAGTCTTTCTCGAAGACTCCATCTGCGGCAGTGATCAAGGTTTTCAGTACCTGCCCAGCAGCCTTGCCGCGATTGCTGGCAGAATCTGAAGCAACCGTTGAATCTACCGCATCCTTCATCAACTTGGTGTAACCGGTATCGGCATCACCAAGTTGCGCAATGATATTGCTGCGGTACGTAACCAACTGTGCATCCGTCACGCCACGTGTGGCTTTCAGGTAGTCAATAAAACCGCCCGTATTGTAGAGACCCTGGTAGCAAACATCTGCCATTGCGGCGATGTCTAAAGCCGTCATGCTACCCGAACGCACAATAGCAAAGCCAAACACCGCCATGATCGGATCGTCTGTCGCTCCGACCAGAAAAGCCGAAAGAAGTGCGTCGGTCTGCTTATCCGTCACACCGGAAACACCCAGTGGTACGGTTCCACCAGAAGCCGGGCAGGGTGCAAGAGCATCACGTACCGTTGTGCCACTGCTGTCCTTGATGGAAACTACCAGGAAGTTGCAGGAGCTTGATGTTGGGAGCGAACTGGTAAATGAAAAGCTGATCTTTCCATTGGCATCTGCCGTTGCGGTGGTCGACAGGCCCAGCGAAGTAGAGCCCGTAGTCACCGTACCATTCGAATTAACCTTCTCTACCGAAATCGTATAAGCCTGACCTGCCGTCAACGCGTAAGTATTCGCCCCCACCAGCAAAGCCGCTACGCCAGTGATTGATACCAGAAGTTTTTTCAAATTCATGATGAGTCCCCCTTATTTCCCACTGCCCGAAACGCCGGTACCGGTACCGCTGCCACCACCACTCTCGTTACAGCCGGTCGTCAACCCCAACATCGCAACCATCAGCACAACACCACACGTTCTCAGGAAAAATTTAAACATGGTTAAGAGCCTCCATAATTTTTAGACATTTATTATGTAGTTTAGGGTATCGGAATGAATAAAGGAAATTTTGCCGTCCTGCCCTTAAGGAAACACTGAACAAGTCCGGGTTTATCATTCCGGCGAAAGCCAGAATCCAGTATTTTCAATGCGCTGGACACCGTCTTTCGCCGGTGTGACGAACTTGTTCAGGGCTTCCTTAATGCTGGTTGATTAAACGACATATGCCAACCTAATATCAAACCAGATAAATGTCAATCAACGTTAAATACACGCAGAAATAAATGCAGAAAGAAATAAATTGAACTTTTCCATTTTTGCTGTAGTCTTACGATAAGTCTTTGGGATTCAAGTTTCAATTGCGGTACCTCATTAAGTTGGTCTGTTATTTCCTTGATATTCGATAGGCTGGGTATTTGCCCGTCTTCACCCGGTTCTCTATTTGGCCGGATTAACTTTAATATTGAGGTAACACAATGGCTACAGGTACTGTGAAATGGTTTAACGATGCAAAAGGTTTTGGCTTTATTACCCCGGATGATGGCAGCGAAGATTTGTTCGCGCACTTCTCGGCAATTCAGGCAGGGGGTTTCAAATCCTTGCAGGAAAATCAGCGTGTCAGTTTTGAAGTGACTGCCGGCCCTAAAGGCAAACAGGCTTCAAACATCCAAGCTGCGTAAACCAGCTGTAGCTCAAGAAAAAGCCCCGGCATGCCGGGGCTTTTTTTCGCCCGTACCACACCTATTTTCCTGTAGATACGTCAACTTTACCCAGTCTGTAACGTTACTTGGCTATCCTCCCGTGCCGGGTTTGCGGCGCGCCACCCCAGGGAAATATTCCTGGCTACCCAAGGCGATGTTCATGTTTCCATTGTCCAGAATTATCACGATTCTTTCCGTCTTGCTGCTTTTCGTCATGAGCAATCTTCCTGCCATCGCTCAGGAGGATGATCAGAAGGCGGCTGCCAGCCCCTTGCGACTGAGCTACGTCGAAGGGGACGTCTCTTTCTCACGACAGGGCGCAGAAGACTGGGTGAAGGCGCAAACAAATACTCCGCTTGCTGCCGGCGATGCGCTCTATGTTGGGAGGGACGGCGACCTTGAACTCCAGATGGGAGGTCGGGCCTTTATCCGGGCCGACGACGACACGCAACTCTCGCTAGTCAACCAGACTGCCGATTTCGTTCAGTTCAAAATCACTTCCGGTCGCGCGTCCTTCGATCTGCGCGCGCTTCCCACGGGCTTTTCGGTTGAGGTGGATACGCCCAATGCGGTGTTCACTATCGATCGACCCGGCTATTACCGGGTGGATGTGAATGGGGATGTGCACTTCATCACCCGCCGCGGCGGTCGGGCGATGATGGTGCCAGCCGGCGGACAAGCCATGAGCATTCACCCCTCCGAGGAAATCGTGGTGCAGGGTGGCGCCGTGGCCCATGCAAGAACCTATGTGGCGCCGGAACTCGACCGGTGGGATCGATGGAATTACGAGCGCACGGAAAGCCTGGTCGATGCGGTCAGCGAACGCTACCTACCTTCTGGAATCGCCGGCGCCTCCGACCTGGACCGCCATGGCAGATGGCGTGTCGTACCGGAATATGGACAGGTCTGGATACCCGATGCAGTTTCGCCCGGGTGGGCCCCCTACAGCACCGGCAGGTGGGTCTGGGACCCCTACTACCAGTGGACCTGGATTGACGACGCGCCATGGGGATGGGCTCCGTTCCATTATGGCCGATGGGTTTATCTGGGCGGCTACTGGGCGTGGGCTCCAGGCCCGGTGGCCAGACAAGTGGTATATGCCCCTGCCCTGGTGGCGTTTTTCGGTATCAGCCCACATGTGTCCGTTGGCATCAGCATCGGCGGCTCAGGGGTGGGGTGGGTAGCGCTTAGCTGGGGCGAACCTCTGACCCCATGGTGGGGACGATCCGGTTTCATCGGCAGGCCCTGGTGGGGCGGCTGGCATGGCCCACGGGTGGTGAATAACGCGGTCATCAATCAGACCACGGTCGTCAACGTGACCCACATCACCTATTACAATACCCGCGTGAACAATGCCGTTGTCGCCACGACAAGGGAGCACTTCGGCAGAGGCCACGTGCATGATGCGCCGGTACGAGTGACGCAAACCCGTGAACTGGAGCATGTCCGAGGCGCCCTGCCGGTAAGACCCGGCCCGGCGAGCCTGGCAGCCGGCGCCCAACGGGGTATTCGCCCGCCGGAAAGTGTGTTATCGCGGCCAGTGGTGTCGACGCGCCCGCCCAGCGAATCCAGACTGCCATGGCGCACAGAAACCTCTAAGCCCGAGAAAATAATCACTCCAGAGCAACGTTATGTAGAGATGCCCAAGCATCCATCCAACGACCTGCCGCGTCCGGAATTCGGCACCCAAACCGGGGCGGAGCGCGTCACCCCACCGCTCCAGCCACGCTTCAAGGAAAGGCAGCGTGAGGTCGAACCTGCCGCCCCTGGCAACGTGATACGGGAACGTCCCCAGACCGACCGGGCCGAGCCCAGGACGCCGCGCACCACTGCCCCAGAAGCAATGATTCCACCGCGCGCCGTGCGTGAAGTCACTCCACCGCATGCAGTTCAGGAACAGGAAAGGGCGCGAGCAACGCCGGAGTCCCGCAAGGGCGAGGCAGCACAAGGCTGGATGCGCTCCGCCCCCGAAGCAGCCCCTCAGCGCGAACGCGCAGATCTGCCCGGCAAGCCAGCCAACCGCGTATACGGCGGTCAGGACAACAACAAAGAGAACAGCGAGCGACGCCGCTCATGGAAAAAATCTGACGACTAGCATCGATAACCCATTGATCGCGCATGGACAATATCAAGAAGTTGTCACCACCCTTGCCAACTGAACGAAAGAAAAGTATTATTGCGCGTTTCGTCTGCCCCGCAGAGTAATATCCAAGGAGTTTCATCAATGGCAAACACCGCACAAGCCAGAAAGCGTGCAAGACAGTCCGACAAGCAACGCGAGCACAACACCAGCCAGCGTTCCGAGTTCCGCACCGCGGTCAAGAAGGTGATCAAGGCTGTTGAAGCTGGCGACAAGGAAGCTGCCAAGGCGGTTTACCTGGAGTCGGTCAGCGTGATCGACAGCATTGCCGACAAGAAAATCGTGCACAAGAACAAAGCTTCGCGCCACAAGAGCCGTTTGAACGCTGCCGTCAAAGCGATGGCCTGAGACCCGCCGCAGCATTAGCTGCAGCGCGCCCGTTTTGCTTGCCCGGCAGCCTTTAGCTAGCCGGGCATTTGTTTTGGTCTGGAGCCATGCATTGAGGCGGGTTTGCAGGGCAAATTTCTCTTGCAAGTATCCGTTGTTTGGCTAAATATAACGTTTTCGAGCGCACCAACACACGGCGGCTGATGCCGCCGTGTGCATTTATATTTTTCGTGCAGTCAATTTATCCAACTCTAAAAGCAGTCAACAGTTCATCCTAAACTATGTCACATTTAATGAACACCTATGCCAGATTGCCCGTCGCCTTTACCCGCGGTGAGGGTGTGTGGCTTTGGGACGAGCAAGGCAAGCGCTATCTCGATGCGGTCGCCGGCGTCGCCGTCAACGGTCTGGGGCATGCCCACCCGAAACTGGCCCAGGCAATCTGCGAGCAGGCGAAAACGCTGATCCACACCTCCAACCTGTACCAGATTCCCAAGCAGGAACAACTGGGTACCAAGCTGGCGCAACTGGCCGGCATGGACAAGGTCTTCCTGTGCAACTCCGGCGCCGAGGCCAACGAAGCCGCGATCAAGCTGGCCCGCCTGTATGGCCACAACAAGGGTATCGACAGCCCCGCCATCATCGTGATGGAAAAAAGCTTCCACGGCCGCACCATGGCGACGCTTACCGCTACCGGCAACCGCAAGGTGCAGGCTGGATTCGAGCCGCTGGTGAGCGGATTTGTGCGCGTGCCCTACAATGATATTGCCTCAATCAACCAGATCGCCGGGCACAATAAGAACGTCGTCGCCATCCTGGTCGAACCGGTGCAGGGCGAAGGCGGCATCCAGGTGCCGCCGCCCGCCTACCTGCAAGAGTTGCGCCGCATCTGCGACAGCCACGGTTGGCTGTTGATGCTGGACGAGGTGCAGACCGGCATCGGCCGCACCGGCTCCCTGTTCGCTTTCCAGCAGACCGGCATCACCCCCGACGTCATGGCTTTGGCCAAGGGCCTCGGCGCAGGCTTCCCGATCGGCGCCTGCCTGGCGAAAGGCGTTGCCGCCGAAGTCTTCAAACCCGGCAACCACGGCTCCACCTTCGGCGGCAACCCGCTCGCCTGCGCTGCTGCTCTGGCGGTGCTGGCGGCGGTCGAAGAACAAGACCTGTGCCAACAGGCCGCTGAAATCGGCGCGCTCATCCGAGACGGCTTGAGCACCCAACTGGCAGGCACAACCGGCGTTGTCCAGGTGCGCGGCGCCGGGCTGATGATCGGCGTCGAACTGGATCGCCCCTGCGGCGATCTGGTCAAGCTGGCGCTGGCGCAAGGCCTGATTATCAACGTTACGGCGGACAGCGTGGTACGTCTGCTGCCGCCGCTGGTCATGAAGCGCGACGAGGCACAGCAAGTGGTGGACATGCTCGCGCCGCTGATCAAGGATTTTCTCGCGCAGAAATAAGCGCCTCGGTGGCATTTATGCAGATCAAACATTTCCTGCAATTCAACGACCTGACCCGCGACGAGTACGAATACCTGTTCGAACGCACGCGCCGGATCAAGGAACAGTTCAAGGCTTACCAGACCTACCATCCGTTGCATGACCGCACGCTGGTGATGATTTTCGAGAAGGCCAGCACGCGCACCCGGCTATCTTTCGAAGCCGGCATGCAGCAGCTCGGCGGCAGCGCCATCTACCTCAACACCCGCGACTCGCAACTGGGCCGCGGCGAACCGGTGGAAGACGCCGCCCAGGTGATCTCGCGCATGAGCGACATCGTGATGATCCGCACCTTCGAGCAGGAGATCATCGAGCGCTTCGCCGCCAACTCGCGCGTGCCGGTGATCAACGGCCTGACCAACGAATACCACCCGTGCCAGATCATGGCCGACATCTACACCTACATCGAGCAGCGCGGCTCGATCCGCGGCAAGACGGTAGCCTGGATCGGCGACTCCAACAACGTCTGCAACACCTGGCTGCAAGCCGCTGAAGTGCTGGATTTCAACGTCCACGTTTCGACACCGCCCGGCTATGAAGTCGAGCCTGAGCGCGCCGGGCTGTACGGCACCGACCATTACGAAGAATTCCGCGACCCGATGGAAGCCGCGCACGATGCCGATCTCGTCACCACCGACGTGTGGACCAGCATGGGTTTCGAAGCCGAAAACGAAGAACGCCTGCGCGACTTCGCCGACTGGCAGGTGGATAGCGACATGATGCGCGTGGCCAACCCGGACGCCGTGTTCATGCACTGCCTGCCCGCCCATCGCGGCGAGGAAGTCGCCGCCGAAGTCATCGACGGCCCGCAGAGCGTGGTATGGGACGAGGCAGAGAACCGGTTGCATACCCAGAAGGCGCTGATGGAATACCTGCTGCTGGGCAAAATCGAAGCATAAGCTCTCACCGCGGAGGACGCGGAGGACGCAGAGGAAAATCAAACAGCGCTTTTGATAGAAATCCTACGCGTCCTCCGCGTCCTCCGCGGTTAACCCGATTTTATTTTTTCCGCGAGCCAAGTTATGAGCAATGTAAACAAAGTCGTCCTCGCCTATTCTGGCGGCCTGGACACCTCAGTCATCCTGAAATGGCTGCAGGACACCTACCAGTGCGAAGTGGTCACCTTCACCGCCGACATCGGCCAGGGCGAAGAACTCGAGCCGGCGCGCAACAAGGCGCTGCAGTTCGGCATCAAGCCGGAACAGATCTACATCAACGATCTGCGCGAAGAATTCGTGCGCGACTTCGTCTTCCCGATGTTCCGCGCCAACACGGTTTATGAAGGCGAATACCTGCTCGGCACCTCGATCGCCCGTCCGCTGATCGCCAAGCGGCTGATCGAAATTGCGAAAGAAACCGGCGCGGTTGCGATCTCGCACGGCGCCACCGGCAAAGGCAATGACCAGGTGCGCTTCGAACTCGGCGCCTATGCCCTCAACCCGGAAATCAAGATTATCGCGCCGTGGCGCGAATGGGATCTGCTCTCGCGCGAGAAGCTGCTGGCCTATGCCGAGAAGCACGGCATCCCGGTAGAAATGAAGCACAAACAGGGCGGCTCCCCCTACTCGATGGACGCCAACCTGCTGCACATCAGCTACGAAGGCCGCCACCTGGAAAACCCCGCCGCCGAGGCAGAAGAAGACATGTGGCGCTGGACGGTGTCGCCGGAAAAGGCACCCGACCAGGCGGAATACCTGGATATCGAATATATCAATGGCGACCCAGTCGCGCTCAATGGCAAGAAACTGTCGCCCGCTGAAATGCTGGCTGAACTCAACCGTCTCGGCGGCAAGCACGGCATTGGCCGTCTCGACCTGGTGGAAAACCGCTATGTCGGCATGAAATCACGCGGCTGCTACGAAACCCCCGGCGGCACCATCATGCTCAAGGCCCACCGCGCCATCGAATCCATCACCCTCGACCGCGAAGTGGCGCACCTCAAAGACGACTTGATGCCGCGCTACGCCAGCATGATCTACAACGGATACTGGTGGGCGCCCGAGCGCCGCGCCCTGCAAACGCTGATCGACGACACCCAGCGCCACGTCAACGGCTGGGTACGGGTCAAGCTCTACAAGGGCAACGTCATCGTGGTCGGACGCGATTCCAAGACCGACTCGCTGTTCGACTCCACCATCGCCACCTTCGAGGACGATGCCGGCGCCTATAATCAAGCGGATGCGGGCGGTTTCATCAAACTCAACGCGCTGCGACTGCGGATCGCGGCCAAGTTGCAGAATCGTTAACCCCATGTAGGTTGGGTTGAGCGGTCTTTTGCGATACCCAACAAACCCAAACTTCAAAAACAGGTTTTGTTGCTTAGGTTTGTTGGATATCGCGATGAAGCTGCTCCACCCAACCTACATGAGTGGTGATTATCAGGCCGCAACAAAAATTTAAGGATTAAAAATGACCCAATTCGACAATGTCTCCGTCATCAAGAAAGCCAACGTCTATTTCGACGGCAAGTGCATTTCCCACACCGTACTGTTTCCCGATGGCAGCAAGAAAACCGTCGGCGTGATTTTCCCTAGCAGCCTCACTTTCAATACCGGCCTGCCGGAGCTGATGGAGATCAACGCCGGCGTGTGCAAGGTCAAACTGGCGGGCGAGAAGGACAGCAAAACCTACAAGGCGGGCGAGAGCTTCAGCGTGCCGGGCAACACCAGCTTCGATATCGAAACCGTAGAAATGCTGGATTACGTCTGCCATTTCATCACCGAATCCACCTGCTGCGCCGGCTAGAAGGAAAATCAGCCATGCCGACATTCGATATCGTTTCCGAAGTAGACAAACAGGATTTACGCAACGCCGTTGACCAGATAAACAAAGTCATCACCGGTCGCTTCGATTTCAAGGGATCGGATTCACGCGTCGATCAGGCGGAATATGTGCTGACGATCTATGCCGACGACAACTTCAAGCTCGACCAGATCTTCGATATCGTCAACCAGACCTTCGGCAAGCGCAACATCGACGTGAGTTGCCTGGACAAGGGCAAGATCGAGAAAATTAGCGGTGACAAGGTCAAGCAGACCGTTACCGTCAAGACCGGCGTGGAAACCGAGCTGGCGAAGAAAATCGTCAAGCTGATCAAGGATTCCAAGCTCAAGGTCCAGGCCAGCATCCAGGGCGAGGCGGTGCGCGTCTCCGGCGCCAAGCGGGATTTGTTGCAGGAAACCATCACGCTGGTCAAAAAATCCATCGCCGACTTCCCGCTACAGTTTCAGAATTTCCGGGATTAAAGCATCAACCGATAAGGACGCACGATGCCTAAAGTCCTCGTCCCCCTCGCTCAAGGCTGCGAAGAAGTCGAAGCCGTCACCATTATCGACCTGCTGCGCCGCGCCAAAATCGAAGTCATTTCCGCCGGACTTGACGATCAGCCTGTGACCGCCAGCCGCGGTGTCCGCCTGATCGCCGACACCACTCTGGATGAAGCGCTAGGACAAGAGTTCGACATGATCGTGCTGCCCGGCGGCATGCCCGGCATGACCCATCTGAAGAATGATCCCCGCATTATCGCCCTGCTGCAAAAAATGGCCCGTGAGGGCAAGTACACCTGCGCCATCTGCGCTGCACCCGCTGTGTTGGCCGAAGCCGGCCTGCTGGAGGGAAAATCGGCAACCAGCTACCCCGGCTTCATCGATAAGATGAACCTGCCCACCGTCGCCTACAACAACGATCCGGTGGTCAAGGACGGCAAGGTCATCACCTCGCGTGGACCAGGCACGGCAATGGATTTCGCCTTGGAACTAATTGAGGTTTTGGCTGGGAAAGCCCAGCGGGACGAAGTCGAAGCCGGCTTGCAGCGGCCTGGAAAATTCTGACGCTGCAAGCCTCTCACGCTGGCTCCAGAAGCCGAATCGTGTATACTTGACAAAATTACACTACTATTCAGCGGAGCACCATGAGTTTCCAAGTTCGCCTCCTGCCCAGCGGCAAAGAGTTCACCGCCGAGAAAAACGAAACCGTGCTTGAAGCCGCGCTCCGCTCCGGCATCTCGCTCAACTACAGTTGCAACAATGGCACCTGTGGCGGCTGCGGCGGAAGGATAAAATCCGGACAGGTGCGTGAAACCCAACCACCCGATTTCCACTTTTCCGACACGCAGAAGGCCCAGGGCCATGTGCTGCTATGCGTCACCGCCGCGCAGTCCAACCTGGAAATAGAGGTCAAGGAGGCGGGCGGCATCGAAGATATCCCGCTCCAGTTTATCCCCACCAAGATTGAACAGATGGAGCGAGTTCAGGACGATACCATGATCCTGCACTTGCGCACGCCGAGATCGCAGACACTGCGCTTTCTAGCCGGGCAGCACCTCAGCCTCGCCATCGCCGGCATGCCGCCACGCAACAAGTCCATTGCCAGTTGCCCTTGCAACGCCATGCACCTGCAGTTTCACATCCGCCGGGTGCCGGGCGACCAGTTCTCGGAATACGTCTTCACCCACCTGAAAGTTTCTCAAACGGTGACGGTAGAAGGGCCGTGGGGCGATTTTTCCCTGGATGAAAGTTCCAAACGCCCCATCATCTTCGTCGCTTACGAAACCGGCTTTGCACCGATCAAAAGCATAATCGAACACGCCATCGCCGTGGAACTTGAACAACCCCTGCACCTCTACTGGATGGCGCATCAGCCTGGCAACCACTATCTCAACAACCTGTGCCGCTCCTGGCTAGATGCACTGGATAACTTCAGCTACACGCCTCTGACGGGGGATAGCTCATCTGGCGCATCCAGTTGGGAAGCATCCACCGACCCGGTGGTGGGACTGCACGACATGCAAGCCGCAGGCGCGGCGATTGTCGCCGATCATCCGGATCTTGCCGGCTTCGATGTTTATCTCACGGCACCGGAATCCGGCATGGATGAAATTGCCGGGTTGCTACAGCGGCATGGCCTGCCGAAAAGTCAGTTGCACCTGGACGTCATGAAACGGTTCTAGCGCACCAGACCTTCAATCCACTTCGCATAGGTTTTTTGCGCAGCGACGTTCAAGGCCTTCACGCGTTCCGCCAGATTTTCCATAATTTCAGCCGGTTGCTGCACTGCCGGGCTGGCGCTGGCGGAGGAAATTTCTTCCTTACCCAGCTCACACCATTCCCGCACCATCTCATCCGTCATTTCGATATGGCATTGCATGCCCAGATGCTTGCCCAGGGCAAACGCCTGGTTTGCACAGTGCGTGTTGCCCAGAATGCCGATAGCGCCGGGCGGAATCGTGAAAGTCTCTCCATGCCAATGGAATGCGTCGAATTTTTTGGTCTCCCCGAACCAGTTCCTGGCCGTGACATTGTCTGCCGCCGCCACCTCTCCCCAGCCAATCTCCTTGACCGGGTTCCTGCCTACCGCACCGCCCAGAGCCTTGGCCATCAACTGCCCGCCGAGGCAGTGCCCGAGCACGGGAATATCGGCCTGAGCCGCCTGCCGAATCAATTCCAGGGAACGGGGGATCCACGGCAAGTCGTCGTTGACGCTCATCGGTCCGCCCATGAACACCAGGCCGCTGAACTGCCTCGCGTCTGTCGGCAAGGCGTCACCGGCATCAATCCTGAACAACTGCCAGGGGATGCCGTGACTATCGAGAAATGTGGCAAAATAGCCAGGTCCCTCGCTGGGAGCATGGCGAAAAATCGCAACCGGTTTCATGATCTAGAGGATTCCTGATGAGTTTTGCAAAGCGTCATTCTAACCTGCTCGGCATTGTTATTCTATGCTCAGCAAGCAATGTTTCAGCTACCGATGTCAACGTGGTCGGCCTGTTCAACGGCAAGGCCATGGTCAGCATCAACGGTGGCAAGCATCGCGTAATGGTTGCTGGCGAGACGGCCCCGGAAGGCGTCAAACTGATCAGCGCCGACTCCGCGACCGCGATACTGGAGATCGACGGCAAGCGCCAGAGTTTAGGCATGGGCAAGAGCGCCTCCATTCCATCCGCCGATGGTGGCGGCAACCAGAGCGCAGTCCTGGCCGCCGATATCCGCGGACATTTCGTCACCACCGGCAGCATCAACGGCACCAGCGCGCGCATGGTCGTGGACACCGGGGCGTCCATGGTCTCTATGGGTAAGGATGAAGCGAAACGGCTCGGGATTTCCTATCTCAATGGCGAACGCGGCGCAGTTTCCACCGCAAACGGTGTGGTTCCGGCCTACCGCGTTACCCTCAACACGGTAAGGGTGGGTGGCATCACGCTGAATCAGGTGGATGGTCTGGTGCAGGAAAGCAGCATGCCATTCGTGCTGCTCGGCATGAGCTTCCTGAAAAGGCTGGAAATAAAGCAGGATGGAACCAACATGACGCTGCTGAAGAAATATTAGCTCGTCGCGTTTCGCGCGCTGCATGATTGCCGGACTGCCCCCGACAGCCAAAATAAATCGCGCGTAGAACGCCCCATCAAGCCTTCAACCCTCGCGCCAAATCCCCCTGAATATCCGAAACCGCCTCCAGCCCAACCCCTACCCGCAGCAAGCCATCCCCTATCCCCGCCGCTGCCCGTTGCTCCGGCGTAATGCGGCAATGCGTAGTGGACGCGGGATGGGTCAGCGTGGTTTTAGTATCCCCCAGGTTGGCGGTGATGGAAATCATGCGGGTGGCGTCCACCACGCGCCAGGCGGCGTCCTTGCCGCCCTTGACTTCGAATGCGACGATGCCGCCGCCGGTTTTCTGCTGCTGCTTGGCCAGCGCGTACTGCGGGTGGGAAGGCAGGCCGGGGTAGTAGACCCGCTCAACCTGTGGCTGCTGTTCCAGCCACAAAGCCAGTTCGAGCGCGCTGCGTGAATGCGCTTCCATCCGGAGCGACAGTGTTTCCAGCCCCTTCAGGAAGATCCAGGCATTGAAGGCGCTCATGGTTGGGCCGGCGGTGCGCAGGAAAGTGTACACCGGGTCGATGACTTCCTTGCGGCCCAGCACGGCACCGCCCAGCACTCTGCCCTGCCCGTCCAAATACTTGGTGGCGGAGTGGATGACCAGGTCGGCGCCCAAGTCCAAGGGACGTTGCAAAATCGGGGTACAGAAGCAGTTGTCGACCGCAAGCAAAGCGCCGGCCTGTCTGGCAACCTGGCTCAGGGCGGCGATATCGCAAATTTCGGTCAACGGGTTGGAGGGAGTTTCGGCGAAAAGCAGCTTGGTATTGGGCTGCACCGCCGCACGCCAGGCTGCGACATCGGTCTGCGAAACGAAGGTGGTTTCGATGCCGAAGCGCTTCATGATGTTGCCGAACAACTGCACGGTGGCGCCGAACAGGCTCTGCGAGGCAACGATGTGATCGCCGGCGGAGAGCAACCCCATCACGGTGGACAGGATCGCGGACATGCCGGAAGAGGTGGCGACGCAGCTTTCCGCCCCTTCCAGAACCGCCAGGCGTTCCTGGAAGGCGGTGACGGTGGGGTTGGTGAAGCGCGCGTAGATATTGCCGGGCGTCTGGCCGGAAAAGCGCGCCGCAGCTTCGGCCGCGCTGCCGAAGACGAAGCTGGAGGTCAGATACAGCGCCTCGGAATGCTCGTTGAACTGGCTGCGCTCGATACCTGCGCGCACTGCCAGGGTTTCCAGTTGGTAGTCTTGTTCGTTCATTCTTCCCTCGCCAGGTTCAGATCCAGCTGTTTGCTCGATGAAGAGTCGCTCGACGGACGCGGGCTGTTGCGTGCATGCTCGATCTTCGCCAGATATTCCGGGGTAATGTCGCCGGTGATGTAACGGCCGTTGAAGCACGAAGTGTCGAAACTGGTGATCGCCGGGTTAACCATCCGCACGGCGCGTTCCAGCGCATCGAGATTCTGGTAGATCAGCGCATCGGCGCCGATCTCGCGTCCGATTTCTTCATCGTTGCGGCCGGTGGCGAGCAGTTCCTGCAGCGTCGGCATGTCGATGCCATAGACGTTGGGGTAGCGCACCGGCGGCGCGGCCGAAGCGAAGAATACCTGGGTGGCGCCGGCATCCCGCGCCATTTGCACGATTTGCTGGCTGGTCGTGCCGCGCACGATGGAATCGTCAACCAGCAGCACGTTCTTGCCCTGGAATTCGATGCCGATGGCGTTGAGCTTCTGGCGCACCGACTTCTTGCGCATCGCCTGGCCCGGCATGATGAAGGTGCGACCGATATAGCGGTTCTTGATGAAGCCTTCGCGATAGGGCACGCCCAGCGCGTTCGCCAGTTGCAGTGCGCTGGGGCGGCTGGTGTCGGGGATCGGAATGACTACGTCGATTTTCAGGTGGCCGAAGTCGGTGCGGATTTTCTCGGCCAGGCTCTCGCCCATACGCAGCCGGCTTTCATACACAGAAACACCGTCAATCACCGAATCCGGCCGCGCCAGGTACACGTATTCGAAAATACACGGATTGAGGGAGGCGTTGGCGGCACACTGTTGACTGCAAAAATTGCCTTCCACATCGACCAGGATCGCCTCGCCTGGCGCCACATCGCGCAGCAGCTTGAAACCCAGCACGTCGAGCGCGACGGATTCTGATGCAACCAGGTACTCGCGCCCCAGTTCGGTATCGCAATAGCCGATCACCAGCGGACGAATGCCATAGGGATCGCGGAAAGCAATCAGACCATAACCGGCAATCATCGCCACCACTGCATAGGCACCCCGACAGCGGCGATGCACCCCTGCCACTGCGGCAAAGACGGCAGCGGGATCGAGCCGGTGGTTGGAAACGTTTTCCTGCAGCTCGTGTGCCAGCACGTTGAGCAGCACCTCTGAATCGGAGCTGGTATTGACGTGGCGCAGATCCTGGCGGAACAAGTCTTCCTGCAACTGCTCGGTGTTGGTGAGGTTGCCGTTGTGGCCAAGTACGATGCCGAACGGCGAATTGACGTAGAACGGCTGCGCCTCGGCGGAGGAAGATGCGCTCCCAGCCGTGGGATAGCGCACATGGGCGATCCCCATGTTGCCGAGCAGATTGCGCATGTCGCGGGTGCGGAACACATCGCGAACTAGGCCGTTGGCCTTGTGCATGTGGAAAGTGTTGCCCTCGCCGGTGACGATCCCCGCCGCATCCTGGCCGCGATGCTGCAAGACTTGCAGACCATCATAGAGCAACTGGTTGACCGGGCTTTTCGCCACTATTCCTAAAATTCCGCACATGGTTAAATCACTCGTAACTGATTCGTTTAGACAAGCCTTCAGGCAGCCACGGTTTCACATCCGCCGCGAACGCCTCCAACGGCGCACTGAACATGGCATTGCGCCAGACCTCTTGATGCGGCAGGTTGGTCATCCCCGCCAGCAGCACCAGCGTAAGAACGATCAGCCCCCCCCGCAACAAACCGAACAACGCACCCAGACCTTTGTCATAGGCGCCCAGTTTCAGGGTTTTTACCAGTTCCGCCAGCGCAATCGTCACCAGGCTCATCAGCAACAGCGCGCCGAGAAACAGCAGAACAAAAGCAGCAATAAAACGCACCGACTCGGTCGGAATCGCCTCCGGCAGCAAGGGTGCAATTTCTACCGTATAGGCATTGGCCACCCAGAATGCCGCCACCCAAGCCAGCAGGTTGAGCGCTTCGCGCACCAAGCCGCGCAACAGGCCAAGGAGGATGGAAATGCCGACAACCGCCAGCACCGTGTAATCAAAAGCGATCATTATCTAGTTCCGTGAGGGGTTAGAAGGTGAGGGGTAAGACGGGAAATCACCCCCCCCACCGCACCGCTTTTGACTTTTCCCCTCACCCCTCACCCCTCACGCCTCACGGAATTTAACCCCTCACTTTTTTTCAGCAACCACGCCATCCTGAATGCCCCCTGCCTTCAGCTTCGCCTGCGCCCGCTCCGCTTCCTGGCGGGTGGCATAAGGGCCGGCGCGCACGCGCAGTTTGTCGCCGCTCGGCGTTTTCACCGTTTCCGTATAAAACTTGATCTTCAGCGCCGCCAGCCTGGATTGGCGCTCCTTGGCATTAGCCAGGTTGGCGAAAGCGCCCAGTTGAATCACGTATGGCACGCTTTCCTGCTTGGGGGCAACAGCAGATTTTTCATCCTTGTGTTTTGGCTGGGGAGCCGGCTCCTTGGCCGCCGGGACCATCTCGACAGAAGTCGCTGCCGCAGTCACTCTGACGGGTTCTTCGACCTTGGCGGGAGGGACTGGGGGCGCAACTTGCGGGTTTTGCAATTCGGCGGAAACCTGTGCCTGCACCGCCTTCTCTTCCTGCGGATGAGGCACAGCGGGAGCTGGCTTCGGTTGCACCGGGGCAGCGGGGGCCTTGGAAGCAAACTCCCCACTCGAACCCGGTGATGGAATGTTGATGGCAATATCCTGACCGGACTGCCTGGACTCGCCGTCCAGCACCATAGGCAAGGCAACGACCATCACCGTAACCAGGGTAATCGCCCCGATCAGGCGCCGTCTTGCCCGCCGCCTGAGTTGGGTTTCCTCGTCGCTCATCGCATGTTGATTTGCCATTAATTCGTCATTCCTTGGTTAACGGGGCTACCCTCTCTCGGAGGGGATGCCCTCACCTCAATCCTCTCCCGCAAGCGGGAGAGGAAGCAATGGTGACAAGCGCTTGTTATGACTGCATCGCTTCCGCGACGGTGTAAAAAGAACCAAAGACGAGAATTTTATCATCTTCGGTCGCCTTGGCACAGGCATAGCGATAAGCTTCCGCCACCGACGGAAACGCCTCGGCACGCTGCGCCAAACCTTCCTGCTCCAGGACCCGCAGCAGTTCCTCGGCGCTCGCGCCGCGCGGCTGGCCGATCCCGGCAACCAGCCACAGGTCCACCTGCTCCTTCATCGCCCGCACGACGCCGGCAATATCCTTGTCGCTCAACATGGCGAAAACGGCGATAACCCTCCCCGTCGTCGGCATGGCACGAAGATTATCGGTCAGCGCCCTCGCCGCATGAGGATTGTGCGCCACATCGAAAATTTGCTGCGGCCGACCCGGCAACACCTGAAAGCGCCCTGGCACTACCGCCTCCAGCAAGCCACGGCGAATGTCGTCGTGGGCCACCGGCAGTCGCTCTTTAAGCTGCTCCAGCGCGGCCAGGCAGGTCGAGGCATTGCCCAACTGGTAGGCGCCGCGCAAGGCAGGATAAGGCAATGACAGACGCAGCCCGTCCCTGCTCGTGTAACGCCACTGGTTCGGCTCCAGGCCGTCATAGCCGAAATCGGGACCGATCCGGCGCAGGTTCGCACCGATTTTCTCGGCATGGTCCAATACGCTGTACGGCAGGTCAAACTCGCCACAAACAGCCGGCTTGCCGGCGCGGAAAATTCCGGCCTTTTCGTAGCCGATCGCCAGACGGCTGTCACCGAGATAATCCATGTGGTCAAAATCCACGCTGGTCAGCACCGCACAATCGGTGTCAAAAGCATTGACCGCGTCCAGCCTGCCTCCCAATCCCACCTCAAGAATCGCCGCATCCAGTCCGGCACGAGCAAACAACCATGCCGCCGCCAGGGTGCCGAACTCGAAATAGGTCAGCGATACCTCTCCACGCGCCTGCTCGACTGCAGCGAATGCTACACACAAGTCCTCATCGCTCGCTTCTTCGCCATTGATCCGCACCCGCTCGTTATAGCGCAGCAGGTGTGGCGAAGTGTACAGGCCGACACGGTAGCCTGCGGCCAGCAGGATCGCCTCCAGCATGGCGCAGGCCGAGCCCTTGCCGTTCGTGCCGGCTACAGTGATGATGGGGAATGCGGGGCTCAGGCTGAGCCGCTGCTTTACCTCGGCCACCCGATCGAGGCTGAGATCGATGGTTTTTGGGTGCAACTGTTCGAGGTAGCCCAACCACTCGGCCAGACTGTGTAGGTCGGGCGCGCCGTGCCCGACGTTATTTGAAGTCATGCAGATTGCCATCATGTTGGGCTCGGGGAGCCCAACCTACGAAATATCACGCCGTCGCCGCAGGCAGCCGCATCATCATGGTGATCAGATTGGCCAGCCGGTCGCGCAGTTCGCGCCGATCCACGATCATGTCGATCGCGCCATGCTCCAGCAGGAATTCGGAACGCTGGAAGCCTTCCGGCAAGGTTTCGCGCACCGTCTGCTCGATCACGCGCGGACCGGCAAAACCGATCAGCGCATTGGGTTCGGCAATGATGGTATCGCCGAGCATGGCAAAGCTGGCGGAAACGCCGCCCATGGTGGGATCGGTCAGCACCGAGATGAACGGCAGCCTGGCCTTGGCGAGTTGGGTCAGCGCAGCGCTGGTCTTGGCCATCTGCATCAGTGAGGTCAAGCCTTCCTGCATGCGCGCCCCGCCGCTGGCGGCAAAGCACACGAACGGCAGGTTCTGCTCGACGCAAACCTGAACGCCGCGCACGAAGCGTTCGCCCACCACCGACCCCATCGAGCCGCCCATGAACTTGAACTCGAATGCCGCCACCACCAGGGGCAAGGTTTTAATACTGCCCTGCATCACCACCAGCGCATCAGATTCGCTGGTATCGCGCTGAGCTTCGGTCAGACGGTCGGTGTAACGCTTGCTGTCCTTGAATTTGAGAAAATCCACCGGCTGCAGTTCCGCGCCGATTTCGAAACGACCTTCCGGATCAAGCAGCAGATCGAGCCGCATCCGTGCCGGCAGGCGGTTGTGATAGCTGCACTTTGGGCATACCTCCATGTTTTTCTCGAGGTCGGCGCGGTACAGCACGGCCTCGCAGGAAGGGCATTTGCTCCACAGGCCCTCGGGCATGCTTTTCTTGGTGCCCTCGACCTTGCGCTTGATTTTTGGGGGTAGCAATTTCTGGAACCAGCTCATTATCTATATTCCTTATTTTTCGCCATCCATGGCGTCCCTGAAACTCTTCACCAGGGTATAAACATTATCCAGCAACGATTCGACCGCCGAGTTCTCGATTTCCTCCACAATACGGCTGCCAATCACAACCGCATCGGCCAGTTGCGACATGGTTCTTGCAGTCTGACCATCCCGAATACCGAAACCGATACCCACAGGCAGGCTGGCGGCAGCCCGGATCTGCGGGATTTTACTCGCCACTTCGGCGGTGTCGAGAGTGGCAGAACCTGTCACTCCCTTCAGCGAAACGTAATAGATGAAGCCGCGCGCCAGCTTGCCCACCTGCGCCATGCGCGCTTCCGGCGTGGTCGGCGACAGCAGGTAGATCGGGTCAATACCATGGCGAACAAGGTGCTCCACGAAGGCCGCACTCTCCTCTGGAGGATAGTCCACTGTCAGAACACCGTCCACGCCAGCCGCTGCGGCAGCGGCTGCGAACGGCTCATAGCCCATCGCCTCGATCGGATTGGCGTAGCCCATCAGCACCACGGGAGTCGCCATATCCTTCTTGCGAAACTCGACCACCATGCCGATTACATCGCGCAGGCTGACGCCGTGCTTGAGCGCCCGCTCGGACGCGCGCTGGATGGTCGGGCCATCCGCCATCGGGTCGGAAAACGGCACCCCCAGCTCGATGATGTTCGCCCCCGCCTCGACCAGTCGGTGCATCAGCGGCACGGTCTGGGCCGGCCCGGGATCGCCGGCGGTGATGAAGGGGATCAGGGCTTTTTTGCCCTGCGTTTTTAAATTACTGAAAGTGGCTGCAATGCGTGACATAGCTGTTCCTAAAACTTGATTCCCGACAACTCCGCCACCGTGTTCATGTCCTTGTCGCCGCGACCGGACAGATTGACCAGAAGAATCTTGTCGCGCGGCAGGGTGGGGGCGAGCTTGGCGGCGTAGGCCAGCGCATGGCTCGACTCCAGCGCCGGGATGATGCCCTCGAAACGGCACAGGTCGTGGAAGGCCTGCAATGCCTCGGCATCGGTCACCGCGACGTATTCGGCACGACCGCTGTCCTTGAGATAACAGTGTTCCGGCCCGACGCCGGGATAATCCAGGCCGGCCGAGATGGAATGGGTTTCGATGATCTGGCCGTTCTCGTCCTGCATCAGATAAACGCGGTTGCCGTGCAGCACGCCGGGCGTACCGGCATTCAGCGGCGCGGCATGCTTGCCGGATTCGAGGCCGAGACCGGCCGCTTCCACGCCGATCAGCTTGACGCTGTCGTCGGTGATATAGGGGTAGAACAGGCCGATGGCGTTGGAGCCGCCGCCGACACAGGCAATCACCGCGTCCGGCTGGCGCCCGGTCATTTCAGGCATCTGTATCTTGGCTTCATTACCGATGACCGACTGGAAATCGCGCACCATCATGGGATAGGGATGCGGGCCCGCAGCGGTGCCAAACACGTAAAAGGTGCTTTCGACGTTGGTAACCCAGTCGCGTATCGCCTCATTGCAGGCATCCTTGAGGGTTTTAGAGCCGGATTCGACCGGCACCACCGTGGCGCCCAGCAGCTTCATGCGGTAGACGTTGGGCGCCTGGCGCTTGACGTCCTCGCTGCCCATGTAGACCACGCATTCCAGGCCGTAGCGCGCCGCCACGGTGGCGGTCGCGACGCCGTGCATCCCCGCACCGGTCTCGGCGATAACGCGCTTCTTGCCCATGCGGCGGGCAAGCAGGGCCTGGCCGATAGCGTTGTTGATCTTGTGCGCGCCGGTGTGGTTGAGGTCTTCGCGCTTCAGGTAAATTTGCGCGCCGCCGAGGCGTTCCGTCCAGTTTTTGGCATGGTAAATCGCGCTAGGTCGGCCGACATAATGCTTGAGTTCGTAGGCAAATTCAGCCTTGAATTCCGGGTCGTCGCGATAACGCAGGTATTGCCGGCGCAGTTCATCGACCGCCGTAATCAGCGTTTCCGCCATGAAAATTCCGCCGTAAGGCCCGAAATGGCCGGTCTGGTCCGGCAAATCATACATCTGCACTTATTACACTCCTTGGGGTTCACACCCCTTACGCACCCCTTCGATGAATGCAGCGATCTTCGCCGCATCCTTGATTCCTTTCGATGCCTCTACCCCGCTCGACACATCCACCGCCCACGGCCTCACGCGACGAATCGCCTCCGCGACGCTGGCGGGCTCCAACCCGCCGGACAAGATCACCGGCAGCGGCAATCCAGACGGTATCAGCGCCCAGTCAAAAGACTGGCCGGTACCGCCCGGCGTGCCTTCGACATAGGCATCCAGCAGCAGACCCTGCGCTTCCTGGTAACGAATTGCGCATTGTACCAAATCCACCCCGGCTTTGACGCGAATTGCCTTCAGATAAGGGACACCGAAGCTGGCGCAAAATTCCGGCGGCTCATCGCCGTGGAATTGCAGCACATCCAAGCGCACCTCGTTAAGCGCTGCTTCCACCTGTTCTGCCGCAGGGTTGACGAACAAACCGACGGTGGTGACGAAAGGCGGCAGGACACGGGCAATCATCGCCGCCTGCGCTACCGCAACGTGACGCGGGCTGGGCGGATAGAACACCAGTCCGATGGCGTCAGCGCCGGCCTGGGCACAGGCTAGCGCATCCTCGCTCCGGGTGATGCCGCATATCTTGATTCGGGTCATGCTTTGCTCAGTGCAAAAGGGGAAGTTTAATCTCAGCTCAGCCAAACGCAAAATTCGGCATTCTCGAAAGATTGGGAATAGCCCATTTCGGATCGTATCCGATGCTGGCCAGGTACAAACCATCCGGCGCGAAGGTGGGCGCGGAGTGGGTACGGTTCCGGTGTTCCAGTAGCTCCAGCATCCAGGCCGGCGGGTGCTTGCCCTTGCCGACATAGACCAGGCTGCCGACCAGATTGCGCACCATGTGGTGAAGAAAAGCATTGGCGGTAAAGTCGAACAGAATAACTTCGCCGCTGGTTGCTATCTCAATTTTCTGCAGATGTTTGATTGGCGACTTGGCCTGGCACTCGGCAGCGCGAAAAGCTGAGAAATCATGCTCTCCCAAAAGAAGCTGGGCTCCCTGCCGCATCGCCTCCACGTCCAGCGGCTGATGAAACCAGCCCACCTTGCCGGATAGCAATGCAGGGCGCACCGGATGGTTAAGCAACAAATAGCGGTAACTTCTTGATTCTGCGCTGAAACGGGCATGAAACTCATCGCTTACCGGTCGTGCCCACAATACGCCGACACTGTCCGGCAGCAGGGCATTGACGCCGCGAACCCAGGCACTATCCGGCCTTGCTACGTCAGTATCGAAATGAACGACCTGCTGCAGCGCATGCACCCCCGTGTCGGTGCGACCCGCTGTCACTACCCGGACAGGCACCCCGGCAATGCCGGAAAGCGCGCGCTCCAGGATATCCTGCACGCCACAGCCGGAAAGCTGGCTTTGCCAGCCACAGAATCGACTGCCGTCATACTCCACGCCGAGCGCGATTCTCACGATAAGCCCCGCGCCACCAGTAGCCCGAGCACCAGGGCTGCTCCCGATAATGCGGTGTAATCCAGCCAGGTCAATCGCTCGATTTCCAGTTTGATGTCCGTCATTTCATCACCTGAGCCATGCATTGCCGATTGCCAGCGTTCACGCCATTCGCTGGAGTTCCTCGACCCGGATTGCTCTGCATAGTGCAAGGTTAGCCAGATGCGTGCCGCTACCCGGTCAACATCCACTCCGATCAAGCCGAAAGGCCGCAACAAAAAATACAGGCCCGCCAGTATCCGGTCGCGCGAAGTCGTCGCCAGCAACAGCGCCAACGTTGCCAGTAAAGCGAGCAACCGCAGCGCCTGAATGCCCCCTGACAGCAGGCCTTCCTGGCCGGGACCGTAAGCTCCCAGGACGGCAACTCCGGGGGTTACGAAGGCATACACCAGAAACAGTGAGATCAACAGCCAGCGGCTGCGGCGCAGCAATTTGAGGTACTGGTCAGAATGCTTCAGCAACAGAGGCAGGGAAAACAGGATAACGATCACCGACAATTCGACTGGTTGCAGCCAGGGAACACAAAAAGCAAAAGCCAGCCAGATCAGGATCAGGCTGGCCGGATGCAGGCAATTCAAAGTAAGCGCCTTTCACGTTCGCCCCCTCGCCCGCTTGCGGGAGAGGGTTGGGGAAAGGGCAGTCTGCTTGCGTGAGGGTTGGGGAGAGGGAAGCCCACTTGCGAAACCGAATCATCCCAACTCAGTGATCAGCTTCCTTGCTTCTTCCTGTTGCTCGGTTGTGCCTTCTTTCAGCACTTCCTGCAATATGTCCCGCGCACCTTCCACATCGCCCATGTCGATGTAGGCTCTCGCCAGATCCAGCTTGGTCGAAACTTCCTGGCTGCCAAAATCATCAGGGAAATCGGAAGGAGTCCCCTTTACCGAAGCAGGCTCGCCCATATCCAGATTGATGCCGGAAAGGTCGAGATCCGGAGCAGTCACCCCTTTTGCTTCGACGGGGGCAGGTATCTCTTCCTGATCCAGATTGAAATCAAAATCCAGCGGAGACTCTTCAACCGGAAGCGCGGCAAGCTCGATGGATTCCATCTCTTCACCCGCGGGCGCCGCTTCTTCGCCAACAGAGAAATCAGGCATATCCAGCTTGCCTCCGACCTCTTCCATCTCATCCACTGGCTCAGCGGGTGCCGCAGTCAGCTCGCCCACATCGAGCCCCATCACTTCATCTTTCCAGCTATCGGCGCTGATCATTTCCTCTGCAGGTGCAGCTGGAATCTCCTGAGTCAGCACGTCAAGATCAAACTCCATCGCGTTTTCGTCCGACTCCGTGGTTACCTTGGCCGGTTCTGGCGCAGGCGCAGCCACAGTGGGAACGCCCATATCCAGATTGAAATCCAGCCCCATGCCGGCAACCGGTTCTTCCTTCTCGACAACCGGCGCAGCCTCGGTTTGCTCAACTTGAGCAGCCGCTCCACTCAGCGCACCCAGATCGAGATCGAATCCAAGATCGGCAGCAACTTCCCCATCCTGCAAGCCCTCCTCGGCCGATTCCTGCAGCAGAGTATCAGGAGTGGCCGCTATCGTCGGCGCCACGGTATCCAGATTGAAATCCAGGTCCGATCCTGCGGTCTCCATAATTTCCGGGCCGCCCAGGTCGAGAGTGACGCCATGTTCTGCTGCCGCAACTAGGCCTGCGGTACCGCCAGCCACAACCATGGTTTTCTCGAACATATCCTCATCGCCAGTAGCAGCAGGCCCAGCCGCAACTGTAGTTTTCGATTGCTCGCCGTAAAGCGGGTTCTGCGGGTCCAGGGCGCGGCCCATTTCAGCCGCCTTGTTCCAGACCGCGCTGGCCTGCCCGCCCAGCGCGGCATACATCTCACCCGCTACCGCTTCAAAGGCATTCAGGTTCTTGCGCCCGGCATAGATTTCCAGCAACTTGAGACGAATCTCGTGACGGTTGGGATCCTTGATCAGCGCTTCCTTGAGGATTTCCTCCGCCTGTGCATCGCGACCGTAGGCCATGTAGACCTCGGCCTCGGCGATGGGGTCCACTTCGTTGGTATCGATCGATCCCAGTCCTGCCTGACTGAAATCAGTCAGGAACGAGGTATCGCTGGTATCGATCTTGCCGCCGCTGGTGCCGCCCATGACCGTATTGGCCTTGAGGTCACCATTGGTCATTATGCTGTCTTCAAAACTGGACACGCTTTTCTTGCGCCGGCCAGCCAGTGCTTTCGCCCCCAGCAAGCCTAGCAACAGGATTGCCGCTGCCCCGCCGCCCAGGTAGAGCGGGTTTTCCATCGCTTCATCGAGGAAGGAGATTTCCGGCTTCTTCTGCTCAACGGGCGCTGGTTTAGGCTTCTTCGGCTTGACCGCCGGTTTTTCATCAGCCACGGGAGCTTTTTCAGCGACCGCAGCGGCAACTTTCTGCTCTACAGCGGGAACCGCAGGCTTTTCTTCAGGCTTGGCTGCTGCGGGCACAGCGGGTACGGGCGATACCGCCGGCGCTGCCTTGGTTGCAGCAGCTTGCTTCTGCATATCCGCCAGGTTCTGATTTTTCAGCTCCAGCAGCTTCTGCATTTCCTTGATGTTCTTTTCCAGGTCGGAGATGCGCTGGTTGGCCTCCTTGATCGCTTTTTCCTTGGCCGTAGACTCTTCCTGCATGGCCTGAATCTGGCCTTTCATCGCCTGCATTTCCTTGCCGCCGGCAACTGCTGCCGTGGCTGGCTTTGCGCCGCCCACGCCTTCGCTCTTGGACAGTTTAAGAACATCTGCGGCGGATTCTTTCGCTGCAGTTGCCTTATCTTCCACTGCGGTAGTAATCTTGCCGCTCGCCGACTGCTTCGCTTCGCCTTCCTGCGTCGGCCTGGCCTCGGCTATCGCCGCTGCCAGCTTCTGACGGTAAGCATGCCAGTCTGCAGAATGTGCTTTTACCTGTTTGGCTGCGTCATTCGTTTTAACCTCTTCGGCTTGGACAGCATCAGGCACGCGCAGAATCTGACCTGCCTTCAACCGGTTCATGTTGTTGCCGGCAAACGCCTGTTTGTTGGACTGAAATAATGCGACCAGCATCTGCTCCAGGCTCACGCCGTCAGGCTTCAAGGCAGAAGCGATAGCCGACAAATTTTCACCCTTCCTGACTGGGCCATAGTCTTCCGGAGTCGGCTTGCCTGCTCCGGCAACTTCCGTTTTCATCTCATCTTTTGACAGCAGTTTCTTGTCCAGGGGGATACTCGCCCTGACTTCCGGCTTTATCGCCGGCGCCTCAGCCGATTGAGCCGAAACGGTAGCTGCCTGTGCGGGCACAGCCAGAGCAGACTTGACCACCGGGACAGCCATCGGCACGACTTCCGACCTCTGCTCGCCATAACCAGGGGGGTCTAGCAGAATAGTATATTCACGCACCAGACGACCAGCAGGCCAATCGAGTTCGATCAGCATATCCAGGAAGGGTTCGTCTACAGGTCTTGAGGAGGTAATCTTGAGATAAGGATCGCCGTTCTTTTTCTGCTCCACGCTGAAGCGCATGGCAGAAAGCACGGGAGCGCGCTCTATTTTCGCTTCCTTGAAAGCCTCGAAGGAGGCGAAACGGGCACGAATTGAGCCGAGGTCTTTCTTGTCTACTGCAAGCAGGTCAATTTCGCCCCTGAACGGCTGCCCCAGGGTAGACGTTACTGTCAGTTTGCCAAGCCCGGCTGCAAATGCCGGAAGGGATGCCATCAGCATCACGCCGGCAGTCAACCAGGCTGTTTTCTTATATTTTAAATCCATGCCACCCTCGAGATTTTTTGGCTAGGTTAACTAAATTAACATCATGGAGTTAGGGATGCAAGCTAATCTTGCCTGTTACATTGGGTTGTAAGTGGATAGATTAATTACAAGTTTGTAACCTCAGCATGGCCAAATCGTCCAGGAAAGACGAAGCCCCAATCGATACTTCTACCATCGTACCGGCTGGGGCTTGAATATGCCAATTCAATCTTCGATCAGAATGCGCAGCATGCGACGCAGCGGCTCGGCGGCACCCCACAGCAACTGGTCGCCGACGGTGAAGGCGGACAGGTACTGCGGCCCCATATTGAGCTTGCGCATGCGGCCAACCGGCACGGTCAGCGTGCCGGTCACCGCTGCCGGGGTGAGTTCCTTCATGGTGATCTCGCGGTCGTTGGGCACCGCTTTCACCCAGTCGTTGTGCGCGGCGATGATGGCGTGAATCTCGTCCAGCGGCACATCCTTGGTCATCTTGATGGTCAGCGCCTGACTGTGGCAGCGCATTGCGCCAATGCGCACGCACAGACCGTCGATCGGAATCTGGTTGCCGGAACGGCCCAGTATCTTGTTGCACTCCACCTGCGCCTTCCACTCTTCCTTGCTCTGGCCGGACTCGAGCGCCACGTCGATCCACGGAATCAGCGAACCGGCCAGCGGCACAGGCCAGGCATCGACCGGATAGCGGTCGGAGCGGATGAAATCGGCCACTTTCCGGTCGATTTCCAGGATCGCCGAAGCCGGGTCGTTGACCAGCGCCTTGACCTCGTTGTCGATGGCTCCCATCTGCTGAATCAGCTCGCGCATGTTGCGCGCGCCGGCGCCGGAAGCAGCCTGGTAGGTCATCGGGCTGATCCACTCGATCAATCCTTTGTCGAACAGACCGCCAATCGCCATCAGCATCAGCGAAACCGTACAGTTGCCGCCAACGTAAGTCTTCACTCCTTTGACAAGGCCGTCCTTGATCACGTTCTTGTTGACCGGGTCGAGGATGATGATGGCGTCGTCCTTCATGCGCAGGGTAGAAGCAGCGTCGATCCAGTAGCCCTGCCAGCCGGCAGCACGCAAATCACCGTACACCTCCTTGGTGTAGTCGCCGCCCTGGCAGGAGATGATCGCATCCATCGCCTTGAGTTCGGCGATGTCCTTTGCATCCTTCAGCGGGGGAACATCCTTGCCGATATCCGGGCCTTTTCCACCCGCATTAGAAGTAGTGAAAAACACCGGCTCGAAATGATCGAAATCCTTTTCCTCGCGCATCCGCTGCATCAGCACCGAACCCACCATGCCACGCCAGCCAACCAAACCTACTCGCATCATTTTCCTTACCTCATTCCATTAAAAGGTTAGGCGTGAGGCGTGAAACGTGAGGCGAAAACCCCTCCCCCCTCCCCCCTCACCCCTCACAGATTTTCAACCACCGCATCGCCCATCTCGCTGCACGACACCTTGCGCGTCCCTTCGGTCCAGATGTCGGAGGTGCGCAAACCGTTAGCCAGCACTTTCTTCACCGCGCCTTCGATGCGCTGCGCCACATCCTCGCGGTTGAAGGTATAGCGCAACATCATCGCTGCCGACAGGATAGTCGCGAGCGGATTGGCGATGTTCTGCCCGGCGATGTCCGGCGCGGAACCATGGCTGGGCTCGTACATGCCCTTGTTGTTGCTGTCCAGGGATGCCGAAGGCAGCATGCCGATCGAGCCGGTCAGCATAGACGCCTCATCGGACAGAATGTCGCCGAAAATGTTGCCGGTCACGATCACGTCGAACTGCTTGGGCGCACGTACCAGCTGCATCGCCGCGTTATCCACATACATGTGGGACAGCTCGACGTCCGGGTAGTCCTTTGCTACTTCGATCATGATCTGGCGCCACAGTTCAGTGGTTTCCAGCACGTTAGCCTTGTCCACCGAGCAAACCTTTCGGTTGCGCTTGCTAGCTATGCCGAAAGCTACATGTCCGATACGGCTGATTTCCGACTCCGAGTAGCGCATCGTATTGAAGCCCTCGCGCTCGCCGTTGGCATTGGTATGGATGCCGCGCGGCTGACCGAAGTAGATATCGCCGGTCAGCTCACGCACGATCATGATATCGAGACCCGACACCACTTCGGGCTTGAGGCTGGAAGCACCGGCCAGCTCAGGGTAAAGCAGCGCCGGACGCAGGTTGGCAAACAGATTGAGTTCCTTGCGGATACGCAACAAGCCTTGCTCCGGTCGCATCGGGCGCGGCAGGGTATCGTAGTTCCAGCCGCCGACCGCGCCCAGCAGCACGGCATCGGCATCCTGCGCCAACTGAAGGGTAGCCGCCGGCAGAGGATCGCCCGCCGCATCGTAGCCCGCCCCGCCGATCGGCGCTTCTTCCATCTCGATTTTCACGCCATCGCTGGATAACGCCTTCAGCACCTTGACTGCCTGCGCAACGATTTCCGGACCGATGCCGTCACCCGGCAAGACTGCAATTTTCATCTTAACTCCCGTGAGGCGTAAGACGTGAGGCGTGAGGGGAAGGCAGCCGGCCTGCTGACCACGTCTCACCCCTCACCTCTCACCCCTCACGCATTAGTAAACAGCCACGGCGCCTCGACCTTGCGCCGTTCCTCATATGCCTTGATCTTGTCCGCGTTCTGCAAAGTCAGGCCGATATCATCCAGGCCGTTGAGCAGGCAGTACTTGCGGAAAGCGTCGACCTCAAAGTGGATACCGTGCCCGCCCGGTGTGGTCACCTGCTGCTGCTCCAGGTCCACCGTCAGACGGTAGCCCTCGGTCACTACCGTTTCCTTGAACAGGCGGTCGATTTCTTCGGCATCCATCACTATCGGCAGAATGCCATTCTTGAAACAGTTGTTGAAGAAAATATCGGCAAAACTGGGGGCGATGACAGCAACAAAACCATAGTCCAGCAGCGCCCACGGCGCATGCTCGCGGCTTGAGCCGCAACCGAAGTTCTCGCGCGCCAGCAGGATTTGCGCGCCCTGATAGCGCGGCTGATTGAGCACGAAATCCGGGTTGATCGGACGGTTACTGCAATCCTGCCCCGGCTCGCCGTGGTCGAGGTAACGCCACTCGTCGAACAGGTTCGGGCCGAAGCCGCTGCGCTTGATGGACTTCAGAAACTGCTTGGGGATGATCGCATCGGTATCGACATTGGCACGATCCAGCGGTGCCACCAAACCTTCCAACCGGATAAATTTTTCCATTTACTTCACCGCCTTCTGAATGGCTTCGCCGCCCTTCTCGATATCCTGGCCCAGCCCCTTGACGGTGTTGCAACCCGCCATCCCGGCGCCTATCGCCGCCAGCAGAACGATTCTTACCGCCATCAGCGCAATGCGTTTCTTTTGATTCATCTCACACCTCGCTCGTCAGTTCGCGCACATCCACGAAATGCCCGGCAATCGCCGCAGCCGCAGCCATTTCCGGACTGACCAGATGGGTTCGTCCACCCTGCCCCTGCCGTCCCTCGAAATTGCGGTTGGAGGTAGAGGCGCAGCGCTCGCCCGGCTCCAGCCGGTCGGCGTTCATCGCCAGACACATCGAACAACCGGGGTCGCGCCATTCAAAACCGGCCTCGATAAAAATCTTGTCCAGACCTTCCGCCTCGGCCTGTTGCTTGACCAAACCGGAGCCCGGCACTACCAGCACTTGCGTGACGTTCGCCGCCTTGTGCTTGCCCTTGGCGATTTTCGCCGCGCCGCGCAAGTCTTCGATCCGGGAATTGGTGCAGGAGCCAATAAACACCTTGTCCACGGCAATCTGCGTGATCGGCGTATTCGCCTCCAAACCCATGTAAGCCAGCGCCCGTTCCATGCCGGAACGCTTGACCGGGTCGGACTCCTGCGCCGGATCGGGCACCTTGTCGTCCACCGTAACCACCATTTCAGGCGATGTACCCCAGGTTACGCAGGGCTTGATGGCGGAGGCATCGAGCTCGACCACCGCATCGAATTGCGCACCCTGGTCGCTGACCAGCGTGCGCCAGTTGGCCACCGCCTTGTCCCACAGATCGCCCTTGGGCGCGAAGGGACGACCCTTGATGTAATTAATCGTGGTATCGTCCACCGCCACCATGCCGGCGCGGGCACCCGCCTCGATCGCCATGTTGCACAAGGTCATGCGCCCTTCCATGGAAAGCGCGCGGATTGCCGAGCCACCAAACTCGATGGCGTAGCCGGTGCCGCCAGCGGTGCCGATCTTGCCGATCACCGCCAGAGCGACATCCTTGGCCGTAGCGCCCCTGCCCAGTTCGCCCTCCACCTTAACCAGCATGGCCCTGGACTTCTTTTGCAACAGACACTGGGTTGCAAGCACGTGCTCGACCTCGCTGGTGCCGATGCCGTGGGCCAGCGCACCAAAGGCACCATGCGTGCTGGTATGCGAATCCCCGCACACCACCGTCATCCCCGGCAGGGTTGCACCCTGTTCCGGACCGATGACGTGAACGATACCCTGGCGTACGTCGCCCATCTTGAATTCGGTAATGCCAAAAATGGCGCAGTTGTCGTCCAGGGTTTCCACCTGAAGGCGTGCAATCGGGTCGGCGATGCCCTGGGCACGACCGGTGGTCGGCACATTGTGGTCGGCCACTGCGAGGTTGGCGCTCAAGCGCCACGGTTTTCGGCCAGCCAGGCGCAGCCCCTCGAAGGCCTGCGGACTGGTCACTTCATGCAGCAAGTGGCGGTCGATGTAAAGCAGCGTAGTGCCGTCCGACTCGGTGTTAACCACGTGAGACTGCCATAACTTGTCGTAAAGGGTTTGTGCGCTCATGACTGACTAAATGACGGCGAAAAACGGAAATTATGGCATATTTCTTGGCGAATCGGATAGTTGCATGACGGAAACGGGGGCAGCCACGCTTCCTTAACAAGCTACAATTTCAACTTCCAGGCCACCAGCCCGAACGCCGCCAAGGCAAAAGCCGCCGCAATGGTAAACGTCACGTTCGGCCCCAGCGTTTCCCAGGCCATGCCGCTATACAGCCCGCCCAGCGTCCCTCCCGCCCCGAACGACACGCTGTTGTAGAGCGCCTGCCCCTGAGCCTGATGCCGGCCTTTGAAAAAACGGTGCACCATTTCCACCGCCGCCGAATGATAGGCGCCAAACGTGGCTGCGTGGAGCAGTTGAGCAACCACGATCACGGCGATCCAGCTCACCCCCCAGCCGATCATCAGAAAGCGCAACACGGCGAGGGCGAGGCTCGCCAGCAACACCTGGCGCAGTGACACGCTACGCAAAAGGCGCGGCATCCACAGGAACACGCCGATCTCGCACACCACCCCGAGCGACCACAACAGACCGACGCTGCTCTTGGCGTAACCGTGATCAACCAGATAGATCGAGTAAAAGGTGTAATAAGCGCCGTGCGCCGCCGCCATCAGGAAGCCTGCGCCGATAAATGCCAGCACTTCAGGGCGACGGATGATGTGCCAGATCGGCAAATGGTCGGTGTGATGAGGCACCACCACCGCCTCCGGAATGTAACGTGAGAACAGCAGCAACGTAGCCAAGATACCCAGCACCGCCCACAGCAACCAGCGGATCGCCACGAAGTCGAACAGGAAGCCTAATCCGATCACCGCGATGATGAATCCAACCGAGCCCCACAGCCGTATACGTCCGTATTTTGCCGTCTTCTCGCCGAGATGGCTGAGCGTGGTCGCCTCAACCAGCGGCAGCGAAGCGCTCCAGAAAAAACTCATCAATGACATTGCCACAAACAGCCAGGCGAAGCTGGAACTGAAGAACACCGGAATAAAGCTGAGCAGGCTCAAGCCGACCGCAATCTGGACGATGGCGACGCGCTTTCCGGCCCGGTCGGCCACCCAGCCCCAGATGTTCGGTGCGAACATCCGCATCACCTGCAGCAACGACATCAGCACGCCGATCTGGAACGCGTTGAAAGCCAGCGATTGCAGGTACAGCCCCCAGAACGGAGCCATCGCGCCGACAAACGCGAAATAGAAGAAATAGAAACCGGAGAGGCGCCAATAGGGAAGGGAATGCATGAGCGGGATTTTAACACGCTGCTGATGGGTGAGGGATGGTGAACCGACCTGCGACTTCTATCTCTCCCCGCTAGGCATATCCTCCCGCACCCGCATGAAACTGGCGAAGCGGGGAATGCCGCTGTCTTCGTTCAGTCCGATATGGCGATACGTCACCCAGCTTCCCGGCGCGGGCGGGTTTAGACGCTCTGCGTCGGAAAACCCCGTTCCGATACGGAAGCGCAGCCCCTCCGAAGTTTCCACCAGCAAGGCGCCGAGCACACCCTGGTGCCTGCCCTTGCCCGGCAGATGCGCGATGACCTTCGCTTCAGCATCATGGTACGGTTTCAGCTTGAGCAAGTCATCGCTGCGCCCGGCCTGGTAAAGGGACGCGGCGCGATGAAGCATCAGCCCTTCACCCCCATTCCTGACGACCCGGTCGAGCGCGGCGCGCAATCCTACCCGGTCAGCAACCTTGAACTGCTCGGTCGGACGCACCCAAGGCAGCGCAAGCCCGGCAAGCAGGGGTTTCAACGCCGCGTTGCGTTCAGCGAAGGGTCCCTGATGGCTCGGCAGATCGAACACCATGAAACGCAACGTACGCCAAGCGGCATCATCCGGTGTTTTCTGCCGCACGATGGAGACGGCACTGGCAAACTTTCCTCGCCCGACCCATAACTCGCCGTCCAGGGGGAAATCAGGCCACCCTGCGGTAAACCAGCCAGGCGCCTCGATGCGTTCCCCACCGCGCGTCAGCAGTTTTTCGCCGTCCCAGTAACCGCGTACCCCGTCCAGCTTCTCGCTAACCAGATAGTCGGCCAGCGGCGTGTCACTGCGATAGACATTCGCCAGCATCACCGGTGGCGGCGGAAAATCTGCCGCGCAAACTGCGAGCACCTGCATAACCAGCTGAAAGAATAAGGCGAAAAGTGCTGGGAACGCCCAAGCGGAACGGAGAAAGCGTAGACTGGGGCAAGCGTAGCGCACTCCAGCATGGGTGCCAGCAAAACCGCTGGGGTTCGGTTCCCTCACCCCAGCCTACGCGGGCTTGTCGGCACTGCCTGGAATGCGCGGCGTATCGCAAACCACATCCGAGTTCTGGGCGCGGTGGCGCAGGGCATGGTCGATCAGCACTAGCGCCAGCATGGCCTCGGCGATGGGCGTCGCGCGGATGCCGACGCAGGGATCATGCCGCCCTTCGGTAGACACCATGACTGATTCACCCGCCTTGTTGATCGAATTACGCGGAATGCGGATGCTGGAAGTCGGCTTGATGGCAAGATTGGCAACAATATCCTGGCCGGTGGAAATACCTCCGAGAATGCCGCCGGCATGGTTGGAGAGAAAGCCCTGCGGCGTCAGCTCGTCGCCATGCTCGCTGCCCTTCTGCGCAACCGAGGCAAAACCGGCGCCGATCTCCACGCCCTTGACCGCATTGATGCTCATCATGGCATAGGCGATCTCGGCGTCGAGCCGGTCGTACACCGGTTCGCCCCAGCCTACCGGGGCTCCCGAAGCCACCACGGCAAGTTTGGCGCCAACCGAGTCGCCCGACTTGCGCAAGCTGTCCATGTAGTCCTCAAGTTGCTGGGTATAGCTGGAATCCGCGACGAAGAAGGGATTCTCGCCCACGTCCGCCCAGGACTTGAACGGCACCTCGATCGGGCCGAGCTGGGAAAGATAGCCGCGAATTTCCACGCCGTAACGCTCCTTCAGCCATTTCTTCGCCACTGCACCCGCCGCTACCCGCACCGCAGTCTCGCGCGCGCTGGAGCGCCCGCCGCCGCGATGGTCGCGGATGCCATACTTGTGCCAGTAGGTGTAATCGGCATGGCCAGGACGGAAAGTCTCGGCGATGTTGCCGTAGTCCTTGCTGCGCTGGTCCTCGTTGCGGATCAGCAGCGCGATGGGCGTGCCGGTGGTCTTGCCCTCGAACACGCCGGAGAGGATTTCCACCGTATCGGACTCACGCCGCTGGGTAACATGGCGCGAAGTACCGGGTTTGCGCCGGTCTAGTTCGCACTGGATATCCTCCTCGCTCAAGGCCATGCCGGGCGGGCAGCCATCCACAACGCAACCGATTGCCGGACCGTGGCTTTCGCCGAAGGAGGTTACACAAAAAAGTTTGCCTAAAGTATTGCCGGACATTTTCTCATCTCGAAAAATCAACCTGCCAAAGTTTAACATACGCCCGAAAAAAGCCATTCCTGCACTGCCCCCCCCTCCTTCCACCCGGCGTTTGAGCAAACGTAACGCCAGGGGCAGGCAGGTATTCAGCACTGCGCCGAACAGCCTGAATATCCGGGCGTTCGTCATCCCCTTTGTCTTCGCCATGCCGGTGCCGAGTGAAGTGCGGAAATCGGTAATGAGAAAAACTATACTTGAACAATGAAAGCCAACGAACAATTGAAAAAACTGCTGGCGGAGAAGCAGGAAGCGCTGCGCCGCAAGCAGGCCCAAAACCCCGCCAACAAACTGACAGACAAACAAAGTCGCTGGCAGCGTTTCAACCGTTTCGGCTGGGATAAACGGCAAGGCTAGCCATCACAGACACACATACCTGCAACAAACAACCCCACCAAGAGAAAATACCACCTGAAAAATAGTATTTTCCCTCACCTAATCATGGTGTCGAGATTCTTTACACAGCAATTCGTTAACAATAGAAAATGGATATTTATATGATAACCAATTGACTACAATAGTCGTTTGGTTAATCCAAATATTCTTATATTCATATAATCTCATCGCTTATCAATAAAACATATGTCATAATGTCGAAAAATTTTACACTCCGATCCAAATGCGTATCCACACCACATCGGCATATTTTCTAGATACACATTGAAATCGTTACAATTTTTTTTAATTATCCGCTCTGGCATGTATGTTGCTTATGCCATGCTGTCGCTAAATAATTTGCTTAGCCCAAGGGTGAGATTCGACACAACCCAACCTCTGGGATTTTTTTGAACAACAAACTATAAACAGGAATAGATCATGATGAAAATTAACAAAATTGCAGGCGCGCTGGCTTTGATTTCAAGTATCACAATGGCAAACGGCGTTGCGCAAGCAGATACAACCTACAGCATGGGCACCCTATCCTCAAACCTCAGCTTTCAAAATGCGAGCAACCCACCCAACACCATCGGCTTTACCGACACCTTTAACTTTAACATCGCCTCAGTCAGCGATGTCACCGCCAGCATAGGTGATTTGGCCTATGATCTGGTAACACCTTACTTCACGGTAACCGTCTTCAAAGACAACAATCTTTTCTTGTCACTGAATGGCGGAGCCCCAATCGGAGACAAGTTCAGTACAACCATATTCAACCTTGCTGCAGGAAACTACTCTGCAATAGTAAAAGGCGATGCCGTCGGAGCGGCTGGCGGCTACTATTCTGTTGCCATGTCGGCACAACCTGTACCTGTCCCCGCCGCAGCCTGGCTGCTGGGCTCCGGCCTGATCGGTATGGTTGCAGTGGCTCGCCGCAAGGAACAAGCCTAAGCTGCAGACAGGTCATTAGCCTGAAGTCTAAGACTAAGACCAAGACCGTTCCACGCAAAAACGCGCTCCACCCGGTATGCCAGGGTGGAGCGCGTTTTTTTATGACTCATGCATCCATATCGACAAAATAATTGGCCGCTGCGGCATCAATGGTTTCGGGCGTCAATTCCGGACGCATTTTCATGAATCTGGCCCGGTCTATGATATGTTCCACCAAGTCACGAGGATGACTGCCAACCATCGGTCGCTTTGCCTGTCGATAATAAATATCTACCAAGTAGCGTGCCGCAGTATCGTTGTATGCCATCCCCTGTTGGTCGCAAACACGCCTGAGAATTTCATGGAACTGCGCTTCGGTCTGGTAGTTGATGCGTACCTTGTGCCTGATACGCCGCAAAAAGGCCTCGTCCACCAATTCGCTGGGCTTGAGATTGGTACAGAAAACCGTGACCTGATCGAAAGGGATCTCGAACTTTTTGCCGGTGTGCAATGAAAGAAAGTCGGTGCCCCGCTCCAGCGGAACAATCCAGCGGTTCAGCAATTGGCGTGGCGGCACCATTTGCCGTCCAAAGTCATCCAGGATAAAGAAACCATTCGCGGCTTTCATGTGGATGGGTGCTTCATAAAACTTGGTTACCGGATCAAAGTCCAGATCCAGTGATTCCAGCGTCAACTCACCTCCCACCATGGCAACCGGGCGACGGCACAGAGACCAGCGCGGATCGTATTTGTGGCTTGATTCCAGATCCAGTTGAGAACCTTCGTCGCCATTTCCATCGGCGGGAATGTGTATCGCCGGGTCGAACAGCCGAATGACCTGGCCACTGACCTCGATCGCATAGGGAATAAAAATTTCGGTGGTGAGCGCCCGCGCCAGGCTTTCCGTGATGCTGGATTTTCCAGTGCCGGGCGGGCCGTACATGAAAATCGAGCGTCCGGAGTTAAAGGCGGGGCCGAGCCGGTTGAGAAGCTCGTCATCCACCACCAGATGGCTGAGCGCATGGCGCACCCAGGGCTCATCAATCTCGATCTGGCGCACGGTCTGATGTGCGGTCATGATGCTATAGAGCCGAAGCGGAACGGGCGCCGGCCCGGCATACTGAGACTGCTCCAGCGCCTCCCCCGCACGCTGGCGCCCCTGCCCGGTCAACTCGAAGACATGCGTGGCACGGTTGTACCCCGCAGCGCTCTTGATGGCGACCAGGCCATCGCTCCGCGCCGATTCAGTCAGTTCATCCACGACACCCATGGTCAGGCACATGCTTTTACTCATGGGGCCAAGGGAATAAATACCGCCATCAAAATAGGCGATCTTCAGCAACAGCTCTGTCAGGAGTGTTCCGCTCAAACCGGTCTGATTGATCTTGAGCGGTACCGGCGGGATCGCATTAAAGAACTGCTTCAGCTCAACGGGGGAAATACACTCCAGCGCCACCAGCGAATCGCCCAAGCGCCCCCCATGCTGTTTCTGATGGGTTAGCGCCTTATTGAGTTGCGCCATGGAGATAATGCCTTCGCGTACCAGCAGCTCACCAATGGTGGAATTCATGATTTTCCTCGAACTATAAAGACATTCCGGCCATGTGTTTCATGCTTCAAGGTAAAGCAGGCATGGCCTGGGTTTGGGCCTGATAGCCGAAATCTCTTTAATATTGGCCGAAATCACTGGTGACCCAACGTTGGCCGCCGAGTCGATTTTAATTGATTGAAGGAACTAAGATATTTCATGGTTAAGTCTGGTCTCGATTTGAACTTGGCACGTAGCATTTGGGGTATTCCCAACCCGATTGCGAGGACGGCCAAT